>ERZ808051.70-NODE-70-length-133740-cov-34.622446_pt1 | contig 133740 bp, 131 predicted proteins | sample MGYA00380199_ERZ808051 | MGnify/ENA primary metagenome ERZ808051 (study PRJEB31490, sample SAMN06133391) | mouse gut metagenome | isolation source: J11 | host: mice | place: China: Chengdu | collected 2015-05 ... | reverse complement strand
CCACGCATCCTTCACTTCCTGCGGAGCGTTCGGGCCAACCATCTCAAAGGCTTTCTCATCCTGGTCGGCTGCCTTTCTCTGCACCGCCTTTTCTTCCACCGTCTCCATAAATTCCACAGCGCCGGATTCCGCACTTCTTCCTGTCTTTCTGGCCGTGTATCCTGTCAGCGGATATCCCGCTGTTCCTATTCCGTTAATACCCATTTCTGTCCCCTCCTCGTATAAATGTTTTATTACCCATAAAGCCTGTAATTTCCATCCACCTGTTTTATCGGCAGATATCAGAAAAAAAGAAGAACCGGTATAGTATCTGGACACTTGATGGTAGTGACCGGACATTCCTGACAAAATATTTTATTCCACAGCCTTTCCCGCATGAGGGGAGTGCGCTCATTTATCTACAATCCTGCCACATATAAAGGAAGTAACCGGGCGTGACCATTCCATAAAGAGCAAGTTAAAAATCCCGTTCCAAGCCGTCAGGAATGCCTGCTATTTGCCGCTCTGTATTGAGTATTCGCAACAAAATCTGTATTCCGATACTCTGCGTCAAAAAGCTGAATCCTGTCTTGTGCTTTTCCTTCATTCTGAGAAACGCTTCTATTGAGAAACCATGAACTGTCTGGATTTTCAAAGGCCCTGTTTGTCTGCTGACAGGCTATATACCCTTCCAGATTCGCCAGACGCATCTTAAAAGCCGCATCCAATCCGGCCAAATCTTCTTCAAGTGTCAGCGACCTTTTCCCCGTAAGTTCATAAGAAACTTCACGGTCTCCATTTTTATGTTCTTTCACGATTTCATTATAACGGGCTTCATATGTACCCATTATTGATTTCATTACATCTTCCACATTATAGTTTCCATCTTTTAATGTCTGACTGCTGATTCCCCTCATTTCCGTATAATGTTCCCATGCGACCTCATTTGTATTTTGTATTGTCAGTTCTCTTGCATTGACATAATCAGAATCAGGTTCAGATTTGTTTACCATTTCCCGCAGCATATTTCTCCCCTCATCAGAAATAGAGAGATTAACCGGACGTTCCGTCACTTTCCTGCCTGCATCCGCAGCAGATGCCTTTTCCTGCACATGATTTATAGCAGTCCCCATATAACAATAATTACTTCCAATTCCATTAACGCTCATTTTCAAATATCCTCCATTTTTGATACAGCAGCCCCTCTATCGGTCAAAGCCGCCGCCCCCTTATGGTAAATATGGGTATAATGCCCTTCATTAGCCCTGCAGCATATTTCCGCCTGCCACAGTTTCCATCATAGCATTTGCATCATAAGCATTGGACGCCTTCACCATCTGACGCTTACTGCTCCACGCCTTTGCCTGCCTGCTTCTCTCCTGCTCCGCCTTCGCAATCTTTTTCTTCAGCAGTTCCTGCTGCTGCCTTTTAGTCTGCTCCCGCTTTTCCAGATATTCTTCCAGCAGTTCCTTCTGCCTTGCCTCTTTTTCCCGTCCGGCATCTGCCCTCTTTGCGAAGGAACTCCCGGAATAACCCACATTCTCCTTCATGCCCCGCGTATAACCGTAGCATTTCTCCCATGTATCGTCCACACGGGTATAAGCAATCACCGGAATATTTCTCCCGAAGTCAACAGCCTTATTTTTCGCCAAAGCATCCAGAATCTTCTTTTCATATTCCGGGTCTGTCTGCATCCTCTTATAGGCTGCGTCCGTTATGTCAATTACGTCATTCATATTCCGCTGTGAAGGATGAGTATACAAGCTGTTCATCTTCTCATTAAAATATGCCTTGTACTCATCCAGTGTCATGTCTTTCGGAGAAAAGCCACCTTTCTCTGTAACCTTTCCCGCGAATCCGGCACCTGCCCTCTTTTCTTCCTTCCTCACGCCCTCACAGCCTTTCACTCCATAATAGCTGCCATAAACTATGCCTGCTTCCATTGTCGCATTCTCCTCGTATAAATGTTTTATTCCCCACAAAGACTATGCCTTCCGTCTACTTATTTTATCGGCAGATATCAGCCAAAAAGAAGCACCGGTATTGTATCTGGGCACTTGGCGGTAGTGACTGGACATTTCTGACAAAATATTTTTATTCCACAGCCTTTCCCGCATGACCAAATGACCGTTTCCAGTCCTGTCCTACACATCTGTGCCTACGACCTCCGGCATCTGCTTCCCCAGCGTGATGCTCATAATGGATGCCGTGTTCGCTATGATGCCAGGCGGCAGGTTCAATTCAATCACCCTGACACATTTTTCATTCTGTAACTGTAAATCCATCTTTCAATCCTCCTGTTCTTTGGAGAATTTCCCATTCTGTATGTTCTGATAACTGCTCTTCTGTCCTTATCGCAGGCTCTTTCAGTATTAACACGGAAGTCACCACCATTATGACGGGAACCATGTAAATATATACGCTGGCCTTCACTGCACCAAGCGCCTTTACTGCAAGGTTCCAAGTGACTAAATTGTAATATTCAAAAGGCAATATATTGTATTTTAAAAGTACATTTTGACTACATATTGTATTTCAAATAGGAATATGGTAAATTATAGATAAACAGACAGAAAGGTACAAATGATAAATGCCTTATATTACACATAGACCTCCAAAGTATAATGTTTTGAAAAAAATTTCACAATATTTATTTTTTAATTTTATATATGTAATTTATCTGAAACTAATCCGACCATGTTAAATGGTATATCAATTAATAATAGTCCTGGTAATTCTCATCCATTAATGTTTGGCAACATTATTGAAATGGCGGGATATTCTTTAAGATTTAAAGATATATTCAACACATAACAATATCGCGAATGATAATACGCGTTTTTTGAATATAGTCTGGAAAAGGTGCAAAATGAAAAAAGGGAATACAACATACCGGATTAATAGTGAAGATGAACCCACTTCTGTTTTTATACTTAAGAATACAAAAAAGCGTACCCTTAAGCAACGATTTCATAAAATCAAATACAACCGAAAGAAGAAGCGCATTGAAAAAATGATTACAGGAGAAAGTCATCATTCTATGGAGGATGTGCTTGCATTTGCTGTAAATGAATGCGGTTTAACAGAACTTGACAGGGATTCCGTTGCGGTGACGGAGGAATATAAACAGTTACGGGCATCTTTCATTTTGCAATATAAGCCGGAATTACTTGGAGAATATGCGAAACTTCCCCCTCTTAAAAGTGAAGAGCCGGAAGCAGTAATGGAACACCTGGAAAAATGTAAAGAGCAGTCACAACATGCTATGGCTGTTCCGGCAGAGCTATTTGATATTGATATGCATAAGTATATTAAAGAATATCCGGATATAAATGAAAGACTGGATGTTGTCATTGAGACGAAGTACGGATATATCGGTGGCGGAGCCAGCGGACATAAGGCGATAAAAGACTTGGATGCGACGATGATACGCCTGCATAAATATTACGGAGTAACGCAGGAAGATATTGATAACCAAACTGAAAGATATAAAAATCTTATCAGGACATTATGCAGATAAATTCCTCCAAATTCAAAAGCATATTAATTGAGTATCATTTTAATAATCGTCCATTGTTTTAATTTCAAAAACAGTTTCCTCAATGACACGGAGGCACTCATCCATATTTTTCTTTATGTCATTTCCCCAGAACCGGATCACAGTCCATCCTAAAAAGAGCAGCTTCTTGTTAATTTCATCGTCATGCTCTCTGTTTCTGGATATTTTGTTAATCCAAAATTCACTATTATTGCTTTTTTCCAGTCTGGGTTTCAGTACTTCCCAGTCTTTACCATGAAAGAACTCGCTATCACAAAATATCGCAATTTTATATTGGGTCAGGGCAATATCCGGTTTCCCCGGAAGTTTATTATAATTTTTCCGATACCGGTATCCTTTTTTCCATAATGCTTTTCTAAGCAGCACTTCTATTTTCGTATCGCACGCCTTTATGTTTTGCATATTCTTTCGACGCTGCTCAGGAGTTAATACGTCCGCCATATAAATCTGCCCTCTTTAATAACAAACAACTTTTGGTGAATGAGGACTGAATGTGTCATTCCCGTTCTGTGCATTGACATCAGATAGTTTTCTTTCCTCACACGGATAATTTTCATCTGCCACTTTTACCCTGAGAACATAATAAAAGTCCGCATGGTGCTTCGTTTCATCAGTATGATAACCCTGGCATTTTAATCTTTCTACAAGCTCACTTTTCGATACCAGTTCATTCGATAAAATTTTGCAAAATACCGGTTCCAGTTCATATGAATCTGTGTTCCGAATTTGATTTTTATAAAACCGGAAGTCCGTAGCTTTGAAAACATCTTTATGATGGGAATACACATTGGTTCCTTTAATTGCATAGAAATAAAAGAGGAACTCTCCATCCTTTTCAAGTAATTTGTTTTCTTTCAAATGAAAATAATAGTCATCCGGCGAATCCGCACGAATATAGCCCAGCACACACATCTCACCTGACTTATTATTTTGTTCACAAAATTCATTGGCTTGTACATGAGCTGGTGCCAGAGAAGGCTCCCGCAAAACCATTTCCGTAAAATATTTCATGCGATTCAGTCTTGAATGATCCGTTTCATTTATCTTTATTAATTCCGTTATAAAATCTTTCAATTCATTCTCACCGGCCGCATCAATGCCGGGCCTTACCGCAAAAGCACCCACACCGGGTAAAATTTCATCATAAAGACGAAAGGATGTACACTTCTTTTTCGATGCGTCATCTGCCCCCGGATACAAGACATAACTGCCTATTGTTCGTCGTATCGCATCATTATATGTATGCATTTTCAAAAGATCGCCACGTTTATATGTATTTATCACTGATCCTGTCTTGTCATCAATTAATTCTTCCTCCAATGAATCTGCACTTTTACCAATCAATGTTGTAAGATCTGTTATCCGATACTTCGCGTCAAAATGTATATAACTAACCGAACCGTTTTTTATTGCTTCTTCCTCACCATTATATCTCCCCTTATCATAAATATCCGGATATATAGCGATTGTATAATCAGGCCGGAATGGTCTGGAATAAGATCCTTCATATCTTGTCGTTTGAAATTCTGTTTTGGAAAATGTCCTGTTGTAATACAGGTTAATCTTCATCTGATACCTTTTTATTTCAAACGCCTGACATGATTTTTTCCCTTGCTCTAATGAGATTGTGATGCCATCATCAATCAGCAAAAACGGATTTTCTTTCATGGAAACCGGTTCACACCCATCAATTGATCTGATAATTTTATATAGTTCAAAAAACAACCAGTATTCATAAAGAAGCGCTACATTTTTTGACTCTCCCTCATATACATGATCTTTTCCCCTCCAGTCAAGCTGTAATGCGAGATCTATCATAGCATAAGCAGAAAAAATCTGTGAATATCCTTCTCTCTTTTGCAAAACCTGATTATTCTGAGGCATGATGTCTAACGAACCTACTTCATCGAAAAAACTGTCTCTCAGGATTTTTTCCAGCATGGAATGTATCGCTTTTGCCTCATTACAACACGCAGATTGTTTTACTAAATCTGCTGAATTTAAGGCTTCTATCAATTCCATACAAACAACGTTAAACTTCTCAAACGCAAATTTTATAAAACGATTGGCAGGTGTGTCCACACTATCATGCTTTTTCGTAACAGCCACCATCTGAGGCATAAACATGTCATTCCCTGATTTACTATTCTTTACGATGCCCCAGCTTTTACTATATGAAAAAGGGTTCGTATAATATTTCCCGGAAGGTTTACCACATCCCAAAGGCTTAAATTCATCCTCTCTGACCAGTAAACGATCCGGATTTCTTTTTATGGATTCAAAAAGCGCAAAAAGATTCTGACTATAACAAAACTGTCTTAAAAAAACAAATTGTTCAAGAAGTGTATTCGGATGCTCTTCTGTCTGTTTATATACATTAGAAGTGACTCCGGAGTATTCAAGCAAAAGACCGGAACATACCTGAGCCAGGGCCTCTGTTAACCGGATATAATCCTCTTCATAATCCATTTTATCCGGAATCACTTCAAACTGTAACGTTTTTGTGCCATTCCCACATGGAAATACAATTTTAGATCGTCCCAGATAATTAATGAACTGGAAGGAAACGGAATCTCTATCCTTATCAAATTTCAAAAATCTGTTTCCTTCATTTTGAAAAAAAGGTAACCCGATCTCATCCTTATCTTCCGCTTCGATTTTTATAATATATCTCTTCGTTTCAATCAAACGAAGTATGCTCTTTCCGTCAATCTCTTCTTCTATAGAAAATGCTTTTTTTACTGGTGCCGCACTTTTATAATTGCACACGGAAAAATCTCTGCCAAGAGGTGTCTGGTATTCGATATTCCATTCTATGTAATTGTATGAACCAACAAGGTATATTTTAGCCCTGTGCTTTTCATCAATCTTAAAGCATATTGCAGCAACCATAGTTTAGATAAAACCTGCATATTGAATGGTGGCAAGTTTTCCTTTCATTTGTTTTATCTTCTGTGCACTCAGCTCAAGTGGCCTTTCTGTCTGCGCACATATATTTTCCAGTTTATCGAGAAGTTCTCCGATTTCTTTTCTGTTTCCGTGTATTTTCGGAAGAACTTTCTGTAGTAACTGTTCATCTATCGCACGGTACAATTCAAATTCCGAATCTGTGTCTGCGATTTCGTATGCGGCGGAAATATACTGACGGATTTCTCTCACAGTCCGGTAAGCAAATTCAAATCCTTTTTGCTCAACCACCTCATAAATTTCACCAAAGATCTGCTGCACTGCTTCCATCGCACTATTTAAATTCTCATCCCCGGAGTCGTTTAGTGTACACTTCCCTGCCCTGATTTCTTTCGCCAACTTCAAAAAAGCTTCTGCGCTTCCATCATTTGCAGGCTTCATTTTTTCCACATATACAGGTTCGGTAAATAGCGACAGTACTTCCTTTTTCTCAGGCTTAAATTCTACAACGTTAGCACGATCTAATACCTTTGGGCTGAACATATATGTTGTTTCGTCAATATTAACCGTACCAATCACAAAAAGATTATCCGGGAAATTCAGCGTTCCTTCATATCCATCCAGTTCAAAATTACTGCCCAGTATTTCCATATGACTGAGAAAATCCGAAAAATATCTTTCCACATGACTCAGATTCATTTCATCCAGAATAATAAAATATGGTATGTTTTGATGCCTGCCGGCTTCTTCAATTAAATTTATAATTCCTGTTTTTTCATATTTGCCAGTTCCATTGTCTGCCAATGGATTATAAAACCCGAGGATTTTTGCATTGTCTGTCCAGTCTGCTCCAACCGGCACTATCAGCCAGTTCTTTTGACCTTCTTCCGTCGTTCTTTCCATATATTCAGCAAACTGCTTCGCTATTCTTGTTTTTCCCGTACCGCTATTACCCGTCAATATAACAAAGGGCTTGGCGAGTAATGATGTGATATAACGCCTTGAAAAACCGGTTCTGAATATATCCGGGAGCTCATTTGTCTTAAAAAGGTTCTTGTCCGGTTTTTTTACATAATCTGCGTTCTCTATCTGTCTCCTGATTTCGACTTCCAGTTCATCGTAGACCGATGGATTCTTTGCCAGATAATATATCAGATTTCCAAGATAGGCTGATGAAGCATCCGGTACTGCAATTTTCTTTAAGATGCAGGAACCAAAAATATCCTTTATGGTTCTGACTTTGCTTCCATACTCTCCATTTATTAAACATTTACCCGGTCTGTACACGGGATCTGACATTATGAATTTTATCATTCTCTCTTTGTCTGTCGGATCCGGAAGCAAATGATTCAATTCCGGAGCATCAAACTGTTCGTTCGCCAAAAGCATGAGCAATCTCTGATTTCCTCTTAAATTCTGATTAAAGAAATCTCCATACGGTTTTAAAGCTTCTGCATATTTTTTACATAAAACTGCCAGATATAACCAATGACTCGAAAAGAAAACAAAATTTCTATCAGTTTGCACCACTGCTGTTTTATCGAAAACTTTTGCATAGCTGTTTTCTTCATTCTCCAATAATTTTTGGATTTTCTGTTTTAAGCCTTGCGAAATTTCTATTTCCGTGATATGTCTTATGTCAATATTCTGTGGTTGAATTTCCTTCGCCAGTAAATCCGCAAACATCCTCTTTAGCCTCCAATATCTGTTTTACCATCTGCTTAGATACCTCAGTTACAACAGCAACCGCAACGCTGTTACCAAACTGCTTATACGCACTTGTCCTGGAATCCGAAATTTTAAATTCCTTTGGAAATCCCTGAAGATTAGCCGCCTCTCTGGGCGTGATCTTTCGTGGATTCTTTCCTTTTTGTTCTATCAGGATTTCACTTCCATCTTTATAATATCTTCTTGAAATAGTACTCGTATATTCCGATTCTTCATTAAACAGACAATAGCCAAATCCGTTTCCTTTTTGTTCATTTTCAGCCCTTCTCCTCTGATGGCCTGCCCAAAGCCTGTCGGAAATAGTATACTCCTGAGGTACATCTTTTTCGAGAATGGATCCTACATTTGTCTTGCTTTTTTCAGCTATCGGATATTCAAAATTTTCTATCTTAACATCCTGCCGCCACAAAATGATATAAATTCTTGGACGATTTTGTGGTACTCCATAATCCTTCGCACTTAACACCATCTTGGAACATTCTGTCTTTAATTTTGTAATCGGTCCACTTTCGATCAGTTTTTGTGATACGTTACACCGATACCCCATTTCCGTAATTGTTCTTAACACAGTCTGGATCGTTTTTCCTTTATCATTGCTTATCAGGCCCCGTACATTTTCCAGGATCACCGCCTTTGGCTGATGATCTCTTAATATTTCTGCAATATGATAAAACAAAGTACCACGGGTATCTTCTATTCCCCTTTTCAGCCCTGCATTGCTGAAAGGCTGGCATGGAAATCCGGCGCAAAGAACATCAAAATGTTCTGGTATCAGCGCCTTTATTTCCTTTTTTGTTATGTCTCCAAATGGCACCTCTCCATAATTTTTAAAATAAGTTTCTTTTGCGGCTTCATCCCACTCACTTGAAAATACGCATTTTCCTCCGACTTCCTGCATAGCAAGTCTGAATCCGCCAATTCCGGCAAAAAGATCCACAAAAGTAAATTCAGATCCGCCTGGTGTCAGTTTAATATCATTTTCCCTGTTAAACGCTTTCGCTGACGGCAAGTCTTTCGGATTAATTCCATTTTTAATAAGCATATCCCTGTACTTTTGTGCTTCTTCCATCTCACCCAATTGAATCACATGACTTATCAAAGCATACTTTTCATCCATTACATATTTGTTCCAAGCAGATAAACGTTCTTCGTAATTACGTTTATTAGACATCTTTTTCTCTTCCTTCCATCCACATTTCCAAAAGAGCCAAACGCATCATGCAATGCCGTTCAGCTCCATCCTGCTTTGTTCGCAAATCCTGAATAAATGGCAATGATGTTTCCTCCTGCAAATGATAGGTAAACTATATCACACTTTTATTAATTCGTCCATAATCCCCATTCACCGTTAGATAATGTAAAAAATAGCTTTTGCATAGATAGCTTTTACTCCTGCATCGGAAATGAAAAAACTAATGCTTTTTGTAATGCTCCATCCAAATCATACTAAATACCATAAATAACAGACCTGAGCCAACCACTATGATAAGCATTGCAGAAAACGGAAAGTGCGCGTTTCCAAACATATAAGTGATTCCATTTTCAGACGCATATATATCTGTGATCTCTTTCGCTGTCATATACGTGCCCTTCACTGTCTGGTCTGTTACCTTTCCAAAAACTGCCATAAGCGGTTCTCTCGTCATCACTCTGCGCATAAGCGTCGCGCCGTGATGAGCTGGAATGAATGCAAATATTTTTTGGATATTCGCGGGAAACATGCCTATTGGCAGAAATGCTCCTGTCAGAAAGCCAGCCAGCGCAGACATAATTCCTGTAAATGTACTGTACAGGCTTACACTTTTTGTCAGCATGGCTGCTGCAAAGAGTATACTTGTTGTCGAAAATGTGTTTGCAATAATTAAGCCTGCCATTTCTATATTGCTTCGCAAACTCAACCATTCACCGCCGTTCATTACGATAAATCCCTCTGCTATGAACAGGCAGAGTATATTCATCACAATGCCTGCAAAAAACGGTGCTAACCAGTAACCGACAACCAGCTTGTTACGGGCGACTGCACTGACAAGGAAGCTGTCTAACCGGTTATCATTGCTGTCCTGTACCATGATGGTAAGTACATTGAGGGGAACTAAAATACAGTTGATCATCAATACACCCGCCATTGATGTTGTGTCAACCAGCCAGCGTATATGGGCAAAATCCATGCCTTCCACCCCGGCGTATACGTCCATCATTCCTTTTGCCATATAGTCACCAAGAAACAAACTGATCAAAACGATGAACAACAGCATATAAACAAAAGAGAATAAAATGGATAATGGGTTTTTCAGATAAAGTTTCATTGTCCTTCCGGTTAATACACTTATTTCTTTCATTTTGGCACCTCCGTATGTCCTGTTACAGTTAAAAATACATCGTCCATATTTCCTTTTATCAATTCAAAATCAAGAAAATCATCTAAGCTGTTTACTATTTTTAACGCTTCATGACTATCTCCAATCGAAAGCGAAACGTAATCCGCTTTTTGCTTTGCCATGTAGCCCATTGCCCGCAGTTGATGAATGCCTTCCTCTGCATTATAAAACCGCAGCTTCAATGTATCTTTTCCATACTTGCTTTTCAATGTATCCGGCGTTCCCTCTGCACAAATTCTGCCTTTTTCCAGTATCAATACATGATCTGCCGCTGCTGCTTCCTCCATATAATGCGTTGTGAGAAAAACGGTCATTCCCTGCTGCGTCTGCATATCCCGTATCAGCTTCCAAATGGCTGTGCGTGTTTGTGGGTCTAACCCTGTTGTCGGTTCGTCCAATATCAGAATATCCGGCTTGTTTAAAATCGCGCGGGCAATTTCACATTTTCGTTTCTGCCCGCCGGACAATTTCCCGAAAGGACGTTTCCAAATATCAGCAAGCCCAAATACATCACGCAGTTCATTCATTCTGCAGTGAAGTTCATCACCACACAGCCCTTGAAAACGTGCCCGTGTATTCAGATTATCTCCAACCGTCAATAAATCATCTAAAACATTAGTCTGAAAAACGACACCCAAACGGCTTCTCACTTTTGCTGCTTCTTTGTCTGTGTCAAAGCCGTCTACAATGATGCTGCCGGAAGTTTTCGGAAGCAATGTACAAATCATACTGATTGTAGTGGACTTTCCTGCACCGTTCGTTCCCAGAAACGCAAACAATTCGCCTTGTTTCACTGTAAAACTGATATGATTTACAGCGACAAACTTATCAAACTGCCTGCACAAATTTTTAATCTCTATGATATTTTTCATTTTGCCACCCGCCTTTCTTTCCACATCTTAATTCATTACGTTACGTTATTAGCAAGTGTTTTTTCAAAAAAATTTCCGGGACTGATACGCCCCGGATGATTCTTTGCTTTGTTCTTTATTCCTGTTTTTGATTATAAATATGTAAGGCTTCTTCCAAAAATGGTTCTGCCTTTTCAATCAGTTCCCGTTCAGCAGGATTCCACACTTCTCTTTGATTATCAACTGCTAAAAAGGCCTGCTCATGTTCTGGATTTCCCCCTGTGACTTTTTGTACCATTTCCGACCACTCCATTGCCAATGTCTGAGCGATTTCCTCACCGAGCTTTATTCCGGCTTCATTGAAAGCTGCCGACTTTATGGAAAGGCGTTTCCATGTGTTGTAAAAGTCCATTACATCATCCAATGTCTGAAAATGTTCCCCAAAAACTTCTGTCTGTTCCTCCGAAAACTCGTAATTCTCCCAAATTGAAAGGTCAACCGTGCCGAGCGACTGCATAAAAGCCGCAAGCAGCGTCCACGGCGGCGTTTTTCCGGCACTGATAATTTCCTGGCTCGCTTCAATAGCGGCAATACTGTTTTGGATATTATATATTTGGTTGTACAGCATAATTTTTTGTGCGGATAATAATTCATCGGCGCTTTGATCAGTTTTAGGTTCAGCAAGTATTCCTTTGATTTGATTCAGTGAACAGCCTAAACCACGATAAAAGATAATATGTTCTAACTGCATCATATCCTTTTCTGTGTAAAAACGCCGTCCGCCCTCTGTGCGTCCTGATGCCGGAAGAACCCCGATATTATCATAATGCTGTAAAGTCCGTATCGTAAGCCCGGAAATCTTTGCCACTTCACCTGTGCTGATTTGCTTTTCGTCCATGATTTTCGCCTCCGGCTTTATTATATCATGTTACATAACGTAATGTACACATTTTACAATTTCTGCTTCAAGAATATTCTCTGATCTATTCATCCTCTTTCAGACATACAAACCGCCTCAACCGCAACACTTCCGCCCCTTACAATCTCCATCCTGTTCGCAAACTTTCTTTTCAGCAAAGCTATCAGATCGTCATTCCTTCTTTCTGTCTGAGTGCATTCCAAAAGGACATTGGTGATATCATAGCCAATAACCGCTGCTCCGAATACGTTTGATATCCGGAACAGTTCCTCTATGTCTTCATCTGAACAATGTTTCACCTTAACAAATAAGATTTCTTTCATATGGACAGGTGTATCTGTATAATCCACCACTCTGATTACCTCAACACTTCTGCCGAGCTGTTTTTTGATCTGCTCAAAAGTCCTGTCATCGCTTGTCAGGCTGATCGTCATTCGTGATATGGTACTGTCCTCAGTGACTCCTACTGTCAGGCTGTCCAGATTATAGGATTTTCCGGAAAACAATCCCGAAATACGGGCGAGCACACCTATTTCATTTTCAACAAATAAGCAAATCCATCTCTTTTTCATTCTCTGTTTTCCTCTCCTTCTAAAATCACCTCGACTGACGTCTCGGTGCGTTCATGCGCCTTATGTTGGCTTGTGCAAGCACAATCCACCGCAAGGCTTATTTTATCATGTCATTAAGTGGCTTTCCCGGCGGAACAATCGGCATGACATTGACCTCCCTGTCTATGATAAACTCAATAACTGTAGGCGATTTTGTATTCTGTTTCGCACTAACCAGAGCCGTTTTTATATCTTCCGCCTTTGCGACACGGATTCCTTTCGCACCATAGCTTTCTGCCAGTGCAACGAAATCCGGCGTATATGCCGGGCAGCAATGATCAGGCTGGTTACAGCCTATTTCACAGCTTCTCCGATAGCGCATACAGGTACCCGAATACCGCCTGTCATAAAACATTTCCTGCCATTGCCGCACATTCCCTAAATATCCGTTATTCAGTATGCAAACGATGATTGGCAGTTCATAGACAACCGCTGTCGCCATTTCCTGAATGTTCATCTGTATACCGCCATCGCCGGATATCACAATGACATCTTTATCCGGATTCCCCAGTTTTGCTCCGATTGCAGCCGGAAAACCATACCCCATTGTTCCAAGGCCGCCTGATGTCAGCATTTGCTTATTCTCACCAATCTCAAGAAACTGTGTTGTCCACAATTGATTCTGGCCCACATCCGTAGTGACAATGGCATCTTTGAACAATTCATTTATGGATTGAATAATCATTTGTGGAGTCAAACCGGCTTTCCCCATCGTGATCGGATATTCCTTTTTCCAACGGCTGATTTCATCTGTCCATGCCGGGATATGCAGCGGCTTTGCCTTTTCAAGCAAAGCGCATAGCGCCTTTTTCGCATCCGCAACAATAGAAATATCTACATCAATATTACGGGAAACAGATGCCGCATCCACATCAATGTGGACAATCTTTGCATTGACTGCGAATTCTTCTGTTTTTCCCGTAATGCGGTCATTGAACCGTGTTCCTATGGAAAAGAGAACATCGCAGTTACTGACTGCCGAATTGGCGGCATAACTTCCATGAATCCCTATATTGCCGACATACAGACTGTTCGTTGTGGGGACTGCCCCTTTTCCCATGATTGTCGTAATGACAGGCACGCCTGTCAGCTCTGCAAGCTGTGTCATTTCCTTATTTGCACGGGCAATATTTACTCCGCCGCCTATCAGGAAAACCGGCTTTGCCGCATGATTCAGGAGATCCAGCGCCTTATTTAACTGTCCCATATGCACGGAAAGTTTCGGCCTATAACCCCTCACCATAATTTCCTCCGGGTAAGAATCGCTGCCGTAAGCCCTCTGGACATCCTTTGGCAGATCAACAACGACTACCCCCGGTTTTCCTGTCTTTGCAATATAAAATGCCTTTTTGATTGTTTCCGCCAGATCTTCCCTGTTTCGCACCATCACGGCATATTTGCAGATACTTCTTGTGATGCCCACAAAGTCCACTTCCTGAAAGGTATCATTCCCGATCAGGTATGTCGGCACCTGTCCCGTAAAACATACTAATGGAACGCTGTCATAATTCGCAGTGGCAATCCCTGTAACAAGATTCGCAGCCCCCGGCCCGCTTGTCACAAGACAGACGCCAACTTTGCCCGTAGAACGCGCATAGCCGTCTGCCGCATGGATCAGCCCCTGCTCATGGCGTGGCAGGATCACGTCTATTTCCCGTTCTCCATACAGGGCGTTAAACAGGTCTATCGCCTGTCCCCCCGGATAAGCAAACAATGTGTCAACCGCCTCTTCTTTTAGTGCTTTCACAAACAAATCCGCACCTGTAATCTGTTTCATAGCTCCCTCCGCTTTGCAATGCGTGTACTTGCACGCATCTTGCTTGTTTTTATAGGAAACGATCCTGCCGTTTCCTGTTTTGCACTGCCATCTGATCAGGCCGTCTCTGCTGAAATTTACTGATAGATGCCTTTTACAAACATCTGCACACTTTCCCTGATGTACTGCTCTTTTTCAACATCTGTAAGCTCTTTTCCGAACGATGCACGCAGAAATGTATAGCCGAATGTTGCAGAAAATACAGTCAGTGCCAGTGTGTTAAAATCTTTCTCCGGTATTTTTCCCATCTCACACATCTTGTTCAGGTAAGCGGTGCATGTCTCCAAAAAAGCCTGCGGGACTTTCATGATGAGCTGTCTGGTCTCCTCATAGAGCTGTGGCGCCCTCAGACCGATTGACAGATTGACGAAATCCGGCGTCATCCTGTCAATATATGCTCTCATGAACATTTCCAGATCTGTCTGCAGATCCCACTCTGCCTTTTCAAAAATCTCCGGTGTGACATTCGCCCGCCAGCCTGCCTGGTTTGCCCCCTGTAAAACGATATCCTTTTTGCTCTCAAACTTGCGAAACAAAGTACACTCGTTAACACCGGCTGCCTTCGCGATCTCTTTCGTGGTCGTTGCGACATATCCCTTATCCCGGACTAATGCCATCGCTGCATCTATGATTTTCTGACTCGTCTCGTCCAAATCTACGCCCCCGTTCTATGCGTTTATCTTTATCTGTGTCATTTCATGCAAGTACATGCTTTCATGTTACCAGACAAAATGCCGGAAGTCAATATTTGATCTGTCGATTCCGTTTCTACCGTCACTTACCTTGCGTCAAGCCGGATATCACCCCGCCTTGCTGCGCGCAAAAATCAGCAGGAGAACCCTGACTGGCTTCCTGCTGACTTCTCATTGTTCTATATCCGGTGTTATCCCACCCGTTTGTTACCTTTTGTTACCTTTTCTCTCCTGTATCTCCTCCACAATCTGATTATAAGCTTTTTTATTCAGGCGGTAAAAATATAAAACTGCCGCCGTTATGATCCACAGCACACCGGGAACCGTGGTGAAAGAATGTTTGATCACAGCCAGCACCGCGGTGTTCTGCTGCTGATTCGCCACATATCCGAAGCTGCCCAAAACGCCTGCCAGAACAGAAGTGCCGATTGCCATGCCTATCTTATTGCCAAGAGAGATAAAGGCGTACTGGAAGCCGTCATTGCGAAGCCCCGTCTTCCATTCCCCGTACTCCACGCAGTCCGGCACGATGGCATAAATGGCCGTGTTGAATCCCGAAAAGAAAAACTGTGCCAGGCAGGAAAACAGGTAAAACGGAACAGGTGATCTCCCCACCGTAAAAAAGTACATACAAAACATGCTGATCCCCGTAAGCAGCGCAAATATAGAAGCAGAACGTCCTTTGTTGTTTGTCAGGCGAAACACCACCGGGAAGCAGGCCGCGCCAATGATAGACGGAATAATGATGCAAAGGGAGTAGGTACTGAACAACGCCTGATTCCCCTCCACATAAGTAAAATAATAGAGCGCATCCGCATTTCTTCCATAAAGTGTGATTCCGAACAGGAACTGCCCTGCCACCGCAATCATATACGGTCTGTTTTTGGCAACCGCAGACAACTGTACTTTCAGGGATGTCTTTTCTTTCTCCGGCACGTCCACAACTTCTTTTGTTTTCGCAAAGCAAAAGATATGACATGCTGCAAAAATACATCCGTAAATGACGGCGATCAAAAGATACCCTCTCTTATCGTTTCCCTTTCCAAGCGCCGCAATCAAAGGAACCGTTATGATATTGATAATACCGATGGCAATCATGGCGCTTACGGAACGGAATGTGTTAATCTTCGCCCGCTCCTCAATATTTTGTGTCATCGCGCCGCACAAAGTTCCATAGGGAATATTGACACAGGTATAGCCTAATACCAGAATGCAGTAGGTAACTGCCATGTATATAATTTTGGCAGTAGACGACCATTGGGGATGCGCCCAGAAGGTCAGCATCAGCACAACGGCTGTCAGCGGCGCGGCAATCAGAAGCCAGGGCCGGTATCTGCCCCATCTCGTATGTGTCTTATCACTCAACCCGCCGATGACCGGATCGTTAATCGCATCCCAGAATCTGGAAAAGAGCATCAGCCCCGCAACGGCGCTCATTCCGATCCCGAACACATCTGTATAAAATATCATCAGGAAATTTCCCACAAACATCCAACTGAAATTACAGCCCACATCCCCCATGCCATAAGCGATCTTACTGGATAGTGGCACTTTTACATCTGTATTTTTCTGCTCCATGATAACCCTCCCGTTCCTGCATCATCCGATTTGATACGTCAATCTCTCCGAAAAGAACCTACCCGTCAATGCGTATCACGGCTTTTACGATATCAGCCTTATTGTTCACACTGTAGTCCATGGCTTTCTGCACCTCGTCAAGCCCGAAGACATCCGTCACGATACCTTTTAAGTTTACCTTGCCCGCCGCTACGGCCTCAATTGTCATCGGATAGATATGGCGGTAGCGGAATACGGTCTTGAAGGTAAGCTCTTTATCCAGTGCAAGGCTCATAGGCAGCGTCATCTCCCCGCTCTTGCTGTAGCCCACCAGCACGATTGTGGCACCCTTTTTCGTCATATGTATGGTCTGCACCGTGGTCGCCTGCGTGCCTGCGGTCTCCACTGCCAGATCACAGCCTCTGCCCTCCGTCAGCTTTCTCACTTCCTCCACCGCGTCTGTCTGCGCGCCGTTGATGACACCGTCCGCACCCAGTTCCATCGCCTTCTGAAGCCGTTTCTCCATGATATCGACCACATAAACTCTGGATACGCCCATTGCCTTTAAGGCCATCATTGTCACCAGCCCGATACAGCCTGCCCCCATGACCACCGCTGTCTGTCCGGCCCCTGCGCCTCCCTGTATGGCGGCATGGAATCCCACTGCCAAAGGCTCGATCAGCGCACCTTCCATAGTGCTTACGTTATCGGGAAGTTTAAAGCACAGGTCCGCTTCATGGGCCACATACTCCTGAAATACCCCGTCCACCGGCGGCGTTGCGAAAAAGACCACATCCGGGCAGAGGTTATATCTTCCGGTTTTGCAAAACTCACAGTGTCCGCAGGTCCTGCCTGGCTCCAGCGCAACCCTGTCACCGACTTTCAGATGCTTCACATCCTTCCCCACTTCCACAACAGTTCCGCCCGGCTCATGCCCGAGTACGAAAGGCGGTTCCACCACATAATCGCCAATCGCCCCTGTCTCATAGTAGTGCAGGTCACTGCCGCAGATTCCCACATACTCTAACTTTACAAGCACCTCATTGTCCTTCGTCTGCGGGATATCCCGCTCCTCCATTCCCATTTTGCCGATTCCAAGCATAACCGCCGTTTTCATTTTTCCTTCCATGATTCTTCTCCTTTTTTCTTATTTTTTATCTTTATTTATTACTTTATTAAATAGTTTTATTATGTATCTTATTTTATGAGGCAGACATAAATTTGTCAACGTATTTCAACCAATTCCTGCGCTTTCATCATTTCCACCAAAACGGCATTCTGACTTTCATTCAAAATGCACACAAAAAAGGAAGTCCCATCTCTGAAACTTCCTCTCATCACCTTTCCACTCAGACACAGAACTTATTTTATATCTGGCTGACAAAAGCTTCGATCACCTTCATCGCCGCCCCGAGCGCTGCCGCCGCCACTTTATAATTGCACACTCTCACAAAAGGCTCCTTCTCCCCAAAGGTATTGCGCGCGGCCACTTTATCCCACAGTTCCTGCAAATGCGCGCCCATACAGCTTCCCACATAGCCGCCCAGGACAATATCACAGTCCAGAAGCATATGAATATTATTGACTGCGATTGCCAGATAATCCGTATACGAATCCCAGATCTTTGCCGCCTCTGCATCCCCCTGATCCAGCAGGAGAAAAAACCGCTCCAGCTTCCCGTCCGCCGCATCGGATAAATGCCATGCCGCGCAGTAAGCATCCAGACATCCTCTCTTATTGCAGTAACACTTTTCCCCGTCCATGACAATGGTCATATGCCCCACTTCGCCGCAGCGGAAATTCCTGCCCTGTATCAGCTCATTTCCGTTAAAAATCGCGCCGCCCACCGTGTTGCTTAAAGAAAGATAGAAAAAATGCACCGCCCCATCGTGATGAAACCCTTCCGCATATGCCCCCGCGTTGGCGTCATTGATGAAATAACACGGATAAGAAAAGAAAGCGCTTACATCGGCAAGAGGCACCTCTTCTACCCCCAATACATGGGAATAAGCTATCATATCCCGCTCCACATCAATTATCCCCGGAAAGGATATCCCCACTCCCAGAATCTTTTCCCTGTCAACGCCGCTTTCCTCTAAAAAAAGCTCCAGTCTTTCACCGGCCTGTTGATAATACGCCTCTCCGGAAACATATGGTTTGGAGATACGCTCATATTTGAGGATTTCTCCAGCAATGTTGGTGAGCGCCATGGTCATGTGATTTTTGGTTATGTCCAGTCCCACCGCCAGTCTGGCGTTGACTACTGCCGACAGCGCTTTCGCCCGTCTCCCTCCTGTTGACTGTAACTCCCCTCTCTCCTCCAGCAGCCCTTCCGCCAACAGTTCCTTCGTGATCTGCGTAGCTGTCGGCAGACTGATTTGCATATGATAAGAGATTTCGGGGTTTGAAACCGTTTCCTGCTTACAGATATAGCGGAAAACCTCGTTCCTGTTTCTTTTCTTTACTTCGATATTGGTTATTTTCTTCTGATCCACGCCCGTCACCTGCACTTTATTAAAGTATTTTCTAAAGTATAGCACCGGGCCTGCCAAAAAGCAACTTTCCTCTGTCCGTTTTCATCGTATCATCCGAAAGAGGCGGTCAATTCGACAATCTTATCCACTGCCGTCTTGTTGGACACGATGGATATTTCGGGAAACTGTTTGTAGTTTGGCAGCATTTCCAAAATCACATAGTCGTCATACCCTATTTTGTGCAGAGCGTGCGCGGTCTCTTTAAAGTCCACGTCCCCTGCAAACAGATCCACAAAAGCCCCCATTCCCGACTGGGAAGTGCGGTAATCGGACAGATGGATCTTTTTGATATGGTCACCTAAAATTTCTATCCAGTCGCCGGGATAGCCGATATACATGATATTTCCGACATCGAAGTAAACGCCCACATTAGGGGATCCCACTTCCTCGATCAGCCGCTTCACTTCCAGAGGCGATAATAAAAAACGGTTCCACACATTTTCTATGCCGATATTGACGTTGGCCTTCTCCGCTTCTCTGGCTAAGGTCTGCAATGCGCTCCGGCATCTGTCATAGGCCAGATCATATCTGACCCGTTCCGGCTTTGACGCAAAGTCGCATCCCACATAGCCCGGGACGACCAGAATCGTGTCCGCGCCCAGCAGATGGGCTGCCTCTATCTGCTTTTTCACGATATCCAGCGCCCTCTTTGCGATTCCGGCATCATTAGAAACCAGATTATTTTCCCAGAGCGCCCATACACCCACACTCGGTATTTCCAGTCCGTGGCTGTCTGCCAGATTTTTTATCTCCTTAATTCGCGCGATGGTTGTATCGGGATTCAGATATCCGTTCTCACTCATAACAGGTTCCGCTCCGTCATATCCCGCCGCCTTTATTTTTCCAAACACATCATCTAAATCCGCATCTTCCGTAAACGAAAATAAACTGACTCCTGTTTTCATCCTGCCCTCCCTAATTCCGCTTCAGCGGAATCTCAAATCGATTCGGTGAATGCCGTTTTTCAGGCATTCACCCGCGTGAAACGGAGTTGCAAAGCAACTCATAGAACTTCTTAGCGAGGCAGCCTCTGCTGCTAAGCTTTAGAAGTTCTTTTCACGCTATGCATAGGAAACTTTCACTTTTTCCCCTGTCTCCAGGGATGTCCGTATCGCCTCTATGGTGCAGAGCACATTCCTGACGTCCTCCATACAGATAATTTCAGACTCCCGATCCTGTTCCACACAGCTTAAGAAGTGAAGCAGTTCCGTCTCGTAGGCATCTGTTTCATCCAAAGGAAGCACTGTCGTAATGCCATCTTCATAGACTCTTGTCTCCCTCTTTGCGCTTCCCACATCCTCCAGATTGGCCCCCGCTTTCATTATGTAATCGTAGACCTTTTTCTCGCCAACCAGGCGAAGCTGCATGGTAAAAGGATATCCCTTTGCCATTTCGATGATGCCCTCTACGGACGCACTGATTCCACCCGGAAAGCTCAGAACACTCATCACATGATTCCAGCAGCCGTACTCGTTTTTTTGTCCTACTGCATATACATATTCCGCTTTCCCGAGCAGGTGGCATATATAATCCACATCATGCAAATGCAGATCCAACAGGCCGCCGCCGCTGTTTTCCACCTTTTTATACCACTCACTCCAGGCCGGATGCTCGGACAATCTCGCCGCGTAGACCGCTTTTAAGTCGCCAAGCTCGCCGCTTTCATATTTCTGCTTCGCCGTCACATACTCCGGCCAGAAACGCACGACCTGACCCACAAACATTTTCCTGCCGCTCTGCTTTACGGCGTGAATCATCCCGTCAAGCTGTTTGACGGAGAAGGTGACCGGTTTTTCACAAAATATATGCTTTTTATGTTTTGCCGCGATCAGCGCATACTCCTCATGCAGAAAGGTCGGCACACAGATATCGATCACATCCGCCTCGCACTGCTCCAGCAACGTTTCGATCTCCTCAAAATATGCGCACTGAAATTCCTGCGCAAACTGCTCTCCAAGCGCTTTATTTTTATCACATAATGCAGCCACCCCGGCATTTTGCGCTTTCGCATATATCTGTGCGTGGGTTCTGCCCATAAATCCGGCTCCTATAATTGCTATTTTAATCACGTCTACCCCTCCTGTTATTTGTTTTTCTTCATATTATTCAGATTACTGAGCACTACCGCGCACACGATAATCGCTCCGGTAATAATCGTCTGGATGTATGTTTCCACCTGCAAAATATTCATGGCATTGCTGATGACACCCATCAAAATACATCCCAGAAATGCGCCCGAAATGGTCCCCTTTCCGCCGTCAAAAGTAACGCCGCCGATAATCGCCGCAGTCAGGGCATTCGTCTCATAACCGGTTCCTGCATTGGCCGTGATCGAGTCTATTCTTGCCGAAAAAATAATCGCTGCCACGGAGCAGAAGAATCCGGCGATTCCGTAAATGATTACTTTATATTTTACGACAGGAATCCCCGACAGGAAGGCATTTTTCTCATTGCCGCCAAGGGCAACGATACGGCGTCCAAATTTTGTTCTGTTCATAATCACATAAGATACCAGCACCATCGCCATAAGGACGAACAGCATGACAGGAAACACATTAAAAAGTTTGGTCTTTCCAATGGCATTAAAAGCGCCTCCAAAGCTCATAATCCTGCCGCCCGAGATGGTAAGCGCAAGGCCATAAAACATCTGGCTTGTGCCCAGCGTGATAATGAGGGGAATACATTTACTTTTCGCTATGACAACGCCGTTTAAAACGCCGCACAAAATAGCCGTTATCATACCTGCCAGCACCGCCAGCGCCACATTTCCACTCGTGCTGATGATCTGTGCCATCACCACGCCTGACAGCACCATAATGTTGCCGATGGACAGGTCGATGCCGCCGCTGATCAAAAGCATACTCATGGCCATCGTCAAAATACCGATGACAGATATCTGCTGGAAAATGGTAATCAGGTTTTTCACCGCTATAAATCTTGGATTGATCATCGCTACAATGGCGACAATGGCCACAATAACAAAACTGAGCAAAATTCTTTGGTCTTTTAAAAAGGTCCGTTTATTCTTCATATTTTTTCACTCCCAACGCCTGTTTTATGATATTTTGTTCCGTGATGGCTTCTCCCGCCAGTTCCCCGTCAATGCCGCCGTCCCTGATGACAAGCACTCTGTCACTCATGGAAATCAGTTCCGGCATATCGGAGCTTACCATGATAATGCATTTGCCCTGCTTCGTCAGCCTGGACATCTGTTTATAAAACTCTGCCTTGGCATTGATGTCAATTCCCCGTGTCGGTTCATCAAAAATATAAATTTCCTGTTCGATAAAGAGCCATTTGGCCAAAACTACTTTCTGCTGGTTTCCACCGGACAAATATACTGCCTCCGTCCAAAGGGAAGGCGTTTTGACACGCAAATCGGTGATTAATTTTTCAACATAGGGAGGAAATTTCTTAATCTGAATAAAAAATCCCTTTATTTTATCCCGAAGTCCGATGATCGTGACATTCTCAAGCACGGAATTATGGAGCATCAGCCCAAGCTTCTGTCTGTCCTCCGTAATGTGGGCAAACCCTTCCCTGATACCGTCTCTGGGATTTCTGATCTCCACTTTCCTGCCGTTTATCCTGATCTCCCCGCCATATTTACTGTCCGCCCCGGTTAGCGCGCGTACAATCTCCGTTCTTCCCGCGCCCACCATTCCTGCAAATCCTACGATTTCCCCTTTTCTCACCTGAAAACTGATTTTAGGACTGTCCTTCTTTAACTGGAGATCCTTTACCTCCAGCAGCACTTCTCCAATCGGCTGCTTTTCCTTCTGATAAAAGGTGTCGACCGGACGTCCTACCATGTCTGTGGTGATCGTCGCTATCGGGATATCACGGTTTTTGTTCTGATACGTATTGACAACCGCACCGTCGCGTATCACCGTCACCCGGTCTGCTATCTGCTGTATTTCGTTTAGGAAATGGGAAATATAAATGATACCGATTCCTTTTTCCGATATTGTCTTCGTTAATTTTAGTACTTTTGCCGCGTCCTCCACATTAAACATGGAGGTAGGCTCATCCATGATCAGAACCCTTGGTTCCACCGACAATGCCTTTAATATTTTTACAAACTGCTGATCGGAAACAGAAAGATTTTCTATTTTAGTCAGCGGATTCATCTGTATCCCCAACTCTTCAATCTGCCTTTGTGTTTCTTCCAGCATTTCCTTAAATTTCACAAACCCGAAACGGTTCACCTTCTCATTTCCCACATAAATGTTTTCTACCACGTTCATGCTCGCAACCAGATCGTTTTCCTGATAAACAATGTTGATCCCCAGCTCCTTTGAAAGGTTGGGCGTAAGCGTTTCATAGGATTTCCCTTCCACCTCTATGCTGCCCGAAGCAGGCCGGTACGCGCCGCTTAAGACCTTCATCAGCGTGGACTTTCCGGCGCCGTTTTCACCCACCAGACAATGTATTTCTCCCCGATACAAGTCAAAGGTAATGCCGGACAATGCATAGACTCCCGAAAACTCTTTCTTGATTTGATTCATTCTTAAAATCGGATTGTTGTTGTAATCAATCTCCACCATTCTGCCTCCTGTTACGGTTTCCTATAGCGCAGGAACTGCCCCAAAGCCGACTGGCTTTGAGGCAGCTTTTTTGTGTCATCACTTATTTTCCCGCTACGAATGCATATGCCGCTTCATAATCATCCCAGGCAATAAATTCGTCCAGTTTATCGGCAGATACCGGAATAATCGGCAGTGAGATAAACTGTTCCGGCGTTTTGCCCTCCACCACGGCATCATATAAATTCTGGAATGTCTGAACGCCCTGAATGGAAACCGGCGCCGTCATGTTCGCCGCCTCGATGCCGTCCTGCAGCATTTTGTAATCATCCGGCGATCCGCCCGTAGATACGATGGGAATATTCTCCATCCCCGCATCCTGCAATGCCTGATAACATCCCTGTGCCATCATGCCATTGTTTGCAAAGATATAATCAAACGCTTCTCCCGACGCGATCAGATCCGTCGTCACGTTATATGCCTTGTCCGTTAACCAGTCGCCGTGCAGTGTGGCCACGATTTCCACCTGATCTCCAAACTCTTCTATGGCGCGGTCCACTCCTTCCTGATATTTCTCATACACGCCCGCACCCTGCTGTCCTGCACAGAAGAATACTTTTGCATTCGGATGTACTTCTGCAATATATTTGATCGCCTCATATCCGATCTGGTCATATTCGCAGGCCACACTGGCGATATAGTCTCCCGGATCCTCCACGTCCATCTTAAAATTTTCTACGGTAACCGGGATCCCCGCTTCGTTCGCCATTTTTACAAGCTGCGCGCCCTGTTCTGTAGAAATCGGGAAAATGGAAATGCCGTCAACGCCCTGCTGGATTAAGGATTCCATTGCAGTCACAGATTCTTCCAGACTGTTTTTGGAATCTAACACAACCGTCTCCACTTTTACGCCAGCCTGTGTCCCGGCATACTCAAACGCTCTCGCCGAGTACTCATTCCAGATGTCCGTCATATCATAAGCGATATATCCGAAGGTGTAGCTGTCCTTTGCCGCCGTCTGCGTCTCTTCTGCCTCTGCGTCAGACGCTTCTTCGCTCTCCGTCCGGGTTTCTGCTTCTGCCGCGGGTGTCTCCTCCGTCACTGCCGGCGTTTCAGCGGACCCTTCCGGCTCACTTGTCCCTCCGCATGCCATCAGTGAACATGCCATTGCTGCGCTGAGTAATACTGCTGTCATCTTTTTCATTTTTTGTCCTCCTGTATTCTTTATTTTCAAAAACACTTTCGTGTCCTTTGAACCCTTATATCTCAAATCCTTTTTCCTTTAAGTATGCATAGGAATCTGCAACTGCCTGATTGACCTCCCCGATGTCTCTTGTCCCTTCTTTCGTAAATTCAATTTCTATGCTGAACGGACATGCATTTTTATTATTCTCCAAATGCTCAAAAATTTTCGGGAAGTTCACCTCACCCTTTCCAAGCGCCGGGAAATCCCACTCCTGCTGTTCGCCCCGCTTATCTTTCAGATGCATATAGGCAATTTCATGGATGCAGTTTTGCATGTCCTCTTCCGGCTTTACCCCGCCGTAAAAAATAGCATTTGCCGTGTCGTAATTGATACGCACATGCGCAGAACCAATCAGATCCACAATTTCCTTTAAGATTTTTCCGGTGCTGTGTTCCCCGTGAATTTCCAGCACAAGGGTCATGTCCGCATCTTCCAGCAGGGGAATGACCGATTTGATATTCTCCGCCAGTATTTCGTTGCCCGCTGTCTCCTGATCCTCCAGATGGGCTTCTCCCACGGAAGAAACAATGTACTCACAGCCGAAAAATCCGGCCAGCTCTATATTTTCCACAAAATCCTTCATTCTTTCCCGATCCATCAGATTGCAATGCCCGCTCAGTGCAAAAGGAATGAGGGAAAGCTCCCGCATTTTCTTTTTTAAGCCGGTCAGGTACGAAAAGGACTGTGTCGGAAAAACATGCTCCGTCCACCCCTTCGTTGCCGTAAGTTCCACATAGCGAAAACCTGCTTTATGTATTCCTTCCAATGCCTCTTCAATCGGATAGCCATGGTAACAGTTTGAATTGACGCCGATTATCCGTTTCATTTTCCCCTGCCTCCTTTTGTCATATTTTCTCAATAAAGAAATAGCTTATCTGTCATATCTTCCAGAAATTTATAGTGCATGTCCATATAGTACTTGGCCGCGCCCTGCAAAAGAGCTTCCTCCCTCAATCTGGTAAAGCGGATATCCACCTTGGAGACGAACTGTTGAAAACCTGTTGCTTTCACATTCTCCTGCAAGTCCTGTAAGAAAATGTCCCCCAGCTTTCTTCCCATCCCTCCGATGACAACGCTTTCCGGATTAAACATGGCAATCAGATTGCCCAGCGCGTAGCTCAAATCCGCCGCCAGTACCTCTACCATTTTGAGTGCATCCTGATTTCCTTCCGCCGCCAGCTTTCCCACATCTTTAAACAGAATCGTGGCGGGATCCTGAAACGCACCCTCCGCATGACATTCCCTGGCTATCTTTGTCAGCGCAAGCTCACCGATGCGGTTTTCCAGACATCCCCTGTTCCCGCAGACGCATTTCTCACCGTTCTTATCCACTGAGAAATGTCCGAACTGCGTTCCCATACCGGTAGCGCCCTTTAAGATATTTCCCTCATAAACAAGCGCCGCACCGACACCTTCATTCATATTCAGATATACATAGTTTCTCCCTTTCATGTCGCCAAATGCGTTTTCCGCATAGGCAAGACACGCGGTATCATTGAATACTGCCAGCGGGTATTCCTGTATTCCTGCCCGCAGTTCCTGAATAACCTTCTCCTTCTCATCCAGCGTAAGCACCATGGAAATGATTTCTTCCTGCTCGCTGTCTATCATGCCGGGAACCACCAGACAGATCCCCAATATTTTCTTTCTGTCACAGCACTGTTCGATACATGCCTTAATCTGCTCTTCGATCTGCGCGGCATAGTTTTCGCCGATCCTTACTTCCGTCTCACTCACATGCTCCACCTCAAAGGAGGAGGTCACAATCGCCGTTTCTAAAATTCTTTTCCGCCAGTTGATTACCAAAAAGCAGTTCCCGTCGCTGTTCACCACCAGACTGTTCGGTTTTCTGCCCTGCCTGTTGCTCTCCACGCTGCCTTCGTCTGTCACATACCCTTCATGGATCAGCTCATCGACCAGAGCCGATACCGTCGTTTTGCTCAAATTCGTGACGTTTGCAAGCTGGATCCTCGAAATGCCGGGATCTGCGTTAATCAGCATATAAATGTTCTTCTTGTTTATGGCTTTGATTGTTTGCTGGCTGTATACACCCATGTTTTCCTCCAAACCGTCCGAAAAATTCTTTTTCAGACATTTCCCTTTTCTTTTACACATTTTAGTTTGTCCAGTGACCTTACTAATTAATTAGAGACTATCATACCTGCATAATAAATGCAATATATTTTTTTCTTTTTTTGTTACCTTTTATTTCCTTTTACGGTGCGGCATTTCCTATGAAAGAAAAAAGGAGCCTTTCCAGCTCCTCTTTCCTCAGTCATTTTCATAAATCTTTTTCACTTCCGCTTCATAGACCGCCTCTGTCCTCTCATCGAACAATACCCATTCTACGAGATCAAAACTGCTCACATTCTCCTGCAAAAACCGGTTGACCGTCCAAACCGCAGTCTTCGCCGCCAGCTCCACCGGGAATCTGTATACCCCCGTCGATATGGACGGGAACGCGATTGTGCGGATCCCATGGGCAAGCGCGATCTGCATGGAATGATAATAACAGTCCGCAAGCAGCTCCTCTTCCCTGTTTCCGCCGCCATTCCAGACCGGCCCCACGGTATGTATCACATAGTCACAGGGAAGCCGGTAAGCCTTCGTGAGCTTCGCCTGCCCTGTTTCACAGCCGTGCAGCATCCTGCACTCTGTCAAAAGCTCCGGCCCTGCTGCCCTGTGAATGGCGCCGTCTACTCCGCCGCCCCCCAGAAGAGAATTGTTGGCAGCGTTGACAATCGCCTGCACATCTGTGATTTTTGTGATATCGCCCCTTGTTGTTTTAATTGTACGCATATATACTCCTATTTTCCAAGCAGAGCCTTCTTCGCCTCTGCCACAATCTGACTGTCTGTTCTGAAAATGCTGTATTCATCCATAATGGGAAGCCCCATAGGCACATCTTCCTTGCGATACTGCATACCGCTGTCAATCACCTTTTTCGCCGACAAATGATAGCTGGTAATCTCCGTCTGCGCGCGTAAACTGCGTATCACCTCCGGCGTCACCCCTGCGCCTGCCATAATGCGCGGTGTCCCCGTTTCTTTCTGCAATCCGCATAACTGCTGCAATAACGGCAGCCCCAACAGGCACTCACGCTTCTGCCCGGATGTAAGGATGGTGTCAATGCCTAATTCTTTGGCCTGTATAAATGCCTTAACAGGGTCTGCGCAGACATCAAAGGCGCGATGGAGCGTCACCTTCATGTCTCCCGCCTGCGCCATCAATTCCCGCATCTGCTCCATATGAAGGTTCCCGTCTTCCCGAAGGCATCCGATCACCACGCCCTCTGCGCCCGCTTCCCGAAACAGCGCCACCTCTCTTTTCAGGATCTGAAATTCATGTGCCGTATAGAGAAAGTCTCCAAACCGCGGCCTTAAAAGCACACGGACCGGCAGATCGCAACATGTCTTTACCTGTTCAAACAATGCAAGACCCGGCGAAATACCGCCAATCATGAGCGCCGCACACAGTTCCAGACGGTCCGCGCCGCCTTCTTTGGCCGCAAGGGCCGATTCTACGCTGTCTACGCAGCATTCCAATATATAATTGATCATAATCTTCACCTCTTAATCAGAATCACAACTTTACATATTACATAAAATACCCTTTCATTATAAATCCATTTGAGAGACTTGTCCAATACTGAAAAATGGCGGTTTTTCACCTTTTATACCCGCTCCTCCTGCTGCAGCATCACCGTAACCCGGAACACGTCCCCCGCTGTCCTGATGTCCATAGAGCCAAGATAGCGCTCCGCCACGTCCTGCACATTTTTCAGCCCGATCCCGTGCTCCGGCAGTATATCCGGCCGCCCGGCCTGCTTCGTCGTTGCCGGAACGGTTTCCCCGTCCTTCCACTCCAGTTTACCGTCGAAGCTGTTTTCCACCTCTATCAGCAGAAAATGATTCTTTCGTTTCAGCGTCAGGCTGATACGACGTTTTTCCTGTTCCAGCTTTTCACATGCCTCTATGGCATTATCCAGAAGATTATTCAGCACCACTCCTAAATCAAACGCAGACACGGTATCCGTCTCCCAGTATTCAAATTTAACGCTGAATCCGATTCCGGCGTTTGCCGCCCGCCGGTATTTGTCATTGATAATAACGTCCGTAACGGCATTCCCTGTGCTGAATCTATAGTCCAGCTCCTGTATGGTCTCATCCAGCTTCGCAATGTACGTCTCCACTTCCCCATACTTTTCACCCGCAACAAGCCCTTTGATATTGGCCATATGATTTTTCATCTCATGCCTTACTTTCCGTATGCTGCCGTAAAACTGTTCCGCTTCCTCCAGCCTTCTTTTCATGGCTTTCATCTGCTGCTCTTCCACGAAGTGTTTTTCTCTCTCACTTTGCAGTTCTTTGTACTTGCGAAAAATATAGACCGCCGATATCTCTCCCGTATAGAGCAAAATCGCGATCATTGGTATCCGCCACACCATCTCTTTTTTCTGGATAAAAAGGCAGAATATCTCTTTGTCAACCGGAACCATCAAAAGATCCACGACCATCCACGCCAGCATACTGCCCACCACATTGAGAGCGGACAGGAATACAGTATCCAGCCAGCTCATAAATAACGGTCGCCTCACAACCTTTTTCAGTATCCATGTCATCAGAATAAACACGATTGTATATAAGAAAAGATTACAGACCTGTCCGACGATCAGACTGCCATACATGTGCTGCATATACGCTGCATCCTGAACATCCAGTCTTTCCAGCATCTGATCTGTCACAAACTGGTAAAAACTGCTCGAGATCAAAAAGCTCATTCCGTGAAAATTATAAAACAACAGCAGCGTGAAAACAGCCTTTTGCAGCGTTCCCTTATATCTGATATGGCAATACACCAGTATCATCGCTGCCAACGTCACATATCTTCCCACGCCGGGAACAAAGGGACACAGGCGCAGAACCACATTGACCGCCGCAAGCATACCCGCGAAAAGGACTTCCTTTTTCCCTCTCCCCGACCGGTAAAATATATCCCATATCGTCAGAAAAAGGAAGCTTTGAAGAAAAGCGAGGTACGGATCGCAAAAGGTGTTGAATCGTTCATAGCCCGCAAGACTCATCTGCCATCCTCCGCAAGGTATTCCAGATACGCTTTGACAAAATCCTGATATTTGTACTTGGAGATCAGAAGGCAGCTTCCGTTTTTCATCTGTACTTCCGTCCGGCTGTATCTTTCCACATATTTCATGTTCACAAGATACCCTCTGTGTGTGCGAAAGAACCCTTCCTGCAGTTCTCGCTCCATGCCGCTGATCTTTCCGTAGCACTCTATCTTTTCATCGCCCATGGCTATGATGATTTTCCTGTTGTTGCTCTCGATATAGTAAATATCCTCTATCGGAATATTTCTTGTAATATTTCCATCTCTGACCAGTATTTTCCGCGGCTCTATGTCCTTTTTCAGCTCCAGATGGCGGCACTCCCTCAAAGCCTGTGCGAACGCATCCGCAAATTCCTTTTCGTCTATGGGCTTTACCAGATACTGAAACGCATTGACAGAGAAAGCCTTCGCCATGTACTCCGGATGACCCGTCACAAAAATCAGCAAAGGCAGGCTTCCCCACAGAGGTTCCTCCCTTTCTTCCTTCCAGGCCCTGATTTGTTCCGCCGTTTCCATTCCGTCCGCACCGTCCATGGCAATATCAAGAAAAAGAATGTCTATCTGCTCTCTTTCCTCCTGCCGCCAGAAATGCAGCAGCTCCCCGCCGGAAGAAAACTCCAGTATCCGACAGTCCATCGTCTGTTTTTCTATCAGTTTCTTTAGCAGACACCTTACATTTTCTTCATCATCACAAACTGCAATATTCAATCTTTCCCACTCCATGTCTTTTTTTGTCCACAAGGATTATGATTTCCTGTCCATATATATTATCGGCAAAAATCAATAATGTGGAAGAAGTGATGTTGTATCTGGACGCCCAAAGGTAGCGATTGGATATTACAGATATCTGTGTGCTTATATTCCGGCAGGGAAAAACCAGACCGCGCTCACTGTCCGTCCGCAGGTTTTTCCATAACGACAGAAATAAACTTTGCCATCAGCGGAATATATGTTGCCGCAAAAACAACCGCCGCAGCGCATCCCGCCTGCTTTTTATACTTTTCCGGTATTCTGATGCCTGCGAGAATACCTGTGGAAAAGAGGCAGAACTTTATCATAGCCAGGTCTTTCCAATCGCTTTTCTCTAAATATTTTGCAGCGTAATCAAATAATTTTTTCATTCTCTGTTTCTCCTTTCATCTTAACCGGTTCTTCGTTCCCTTTTTCCTCTCCCAGCCGCCGCCTGTTTCTTCCGTCTCTTATCCTCATACATCATCTGATCCGCCACATCGCGGAATTTCTGCAATAATACTTTTTACTTACATATGTTTCTAATCTGATTATATATAGCCAGTCCCTTTTTCTGTCCATATTTTGCAATAACCGCTTTATAAGTTTGCTGTTTCCCATTCTTAACCCCAAGATTTTTTACCACAGTAGATGCTGTATAGGCGACAACATCATTGGAATATCCGGCTTTGCTCAACTGCTTCATGACCGCAACATTAGTCGCTGTTCTGTCCTTTGCCGTTACCGTTGTCACCTTGTTCTTCGGAGTCATGTCATCTGCATATTTTGACAAAACCGGTTTCATCGCATGATACACCTCGAGATAATTTGAATACCGCTCTCTCAGTGCATTATGGACTTCGACAAGCATATGCTCATCGCCGTAAAGTCCCGATGCAATCTGTGCAGCAGTATTCGCTACAGACGCTTTAAATCCGGCACGTCTTACTGCCTGCATAGTTTCCGAATTGAGGTTTGTCTTTTGGGTACCGCCACTCCTAATCGTAGTCTTTTTCTGCTCTGCCGGTTGCCTGCTATCTGATAATTTTCTGGTCGCCGTTCTTTTCTTTATCTGCTGCTCTCTGGATGCCTTAATGCCTGTTTTTTCTTCCCAAAACGTTACCACATTGTCAAAATCCGTATCCTTACTGACTATTACAGCGTTACAGTTCTTCCCCTTTTTACCTGCCAGATACCCCAGGAAAGATCCGATATGCATGTCCGCAGACTGTTTTCCTGCCGGAACTTCTATCATCTGAAGCTCTGCTCCTCCATGATCGGAAATTTCACTCATATCAATACTTTTCGCATTTTTAGTAAAAAATATAAGGATATGGTCTGCCTTTCCCAACTCCTCGCATCCGATCAGACCATCACAATGTACATTTTCATAATCCACTAAATAATAGGTTTCTATTATTCTCACCTTCTCGTCATCGTATTCTCTTTGGATTTCGCTACTGCTTATTCGATATAATCCGCACTTCCTGCCGTCCCTTCTTATACGTCACATCCCGGTACTCCGAATGCAGGACCTCCCGCACGCCGTTTATGATAATCACGCACCCCACGTTTGAAGTGCCGTTTACCACAATCTTCCCGTCCGCCGAACGCCTGTTAATGTCAATCAGTTGTTCCCGCTTCGCGCAAACCTCTTTCAGCTTTAGCTGATAATTGATCTTTCTGCGCATCTGCTCCGCTTTCTGCTGGTTTAACTCTGGTGTGACAGGCTGGGATTTTAACTGAAATGCAATCCGTTCAAGGGCGTTCTCCGCATCTTTCATATTCTGCCCGTATTCCTCCGTCAGACGGTCAATCTCCCCCATCTTTTCCTTAAACTCGCAATCCAGACCGATCACAAGCTGGGTCGTCACCGCGGCGCGGTTTCCGATGGAGGCGGCTGTAATCAGTTCCACCGCCGTGACACTGCCGCCGATGATGGTTCCCCGGTTTCCGGCTATCACCACGCTCTGCCCCGACTCCACTTCGCAGTTTAAAATCGCGCCCGTATTTACTTCGTTTCCGGCATAGACCTGTGTCTGCTCTAAAAAGCGCGCCATCACATTGCGTCCCGCACGGATGACGCCGTTTCCCGAACCCTGCATACCGTTTTTCAGTATCACATCCTTTCCCGCGAAAAGATGTGCCGTTTCCACATGTCCGTTGACGGTGATCGTCCCTGTCGTTTTCAGTGTCACGCCTGCAAATACATTGCCCTGCACCAGCACATCCCCGTGAAAATCCACGTCTCCCGTGGCGGCGTCCAGATTGCCGTCTATCGCGTAAATGGGCGTAACCGTAAGGCATTGCCCTTCCAGCGTCACATTGCCTTCCGTACTGGCAAAATACTGGCAGCCGCTCTCATCCGGCTCACAGCGTTTACACTTAAGAGGCGGCAGTTCCTTCCCCTCATAGGCCTCCATGATATTTCCATAAACGTCCCTGCCGACTACCGCAGGAAGGACTGCGTGATAAGTGGCAAGAAGCTGTCCTTTGGTCACCAGCTCCATTTTCCCAAGCACGTTATAATCCACCGAACCGTCCGGCAGAATAATCGGTCTTGTTTCGGGATAGGGATTAAAATGGTATTCAAAATAACCGTCGCGGCCGTCCTTTTTGGCAGTCCCCTGCGCCACAAAAACCTCCTCGTAATTCAGCTTTCCCTGCGCAAGCTCCTCCAGCGCCTTCTCCCTGATACCGTAAACAATTCCGTTTTCCTGTAACATTCCGCGAATTTCCTTCTCTGAACAGCGGCGGTATAAAATGAGAAAAGCCTCCATGCGTGTCTCGCTGATCCGCAAAAGATAATCCGGCCCGTTTATAATAATGGGATTGCCATGGACAATTTTCGCGCGGGAAACACTGGCGCCATCACTGTCTTCCTTTGATGTGCGCTTTCCGCCTCTCCTTTTGGAGCCCAATCTCTCCTCCGGCGAAAGAAACATCGTTTTTTCCGTTCCGCTTCTCTCAGGCGTCACCTGCTCCAGCTCCGCTACAGGCTCTCCCGCACGGTTTTTCGGTTCCTTCTTCTTTTTCTTTTCCGTCTGTCTCAAAAATCCCATATGTCCAATCACTCCCACCGCAACACGCCGACATTTGCAATGTTCATAACGCAGCCTGTATTTCTAAAAATTGTAGCACATAGTACGGGAAAGTGCAATTCTACAGTCCTGTCCGGACACCCCTTTTACATACGAAACATGTCTTCGCCTGCCTTACAGGTATCTTTTCTTACGCCTCAGTACCCATATCGCTTTCTGTACTTTAAAAACAGACATGCAGACAGGGCAAGCGCCATCAGTTCCGCCGCAGGCGTGGCCAGCCAGATTCCGTTCACGCCGAAAATCAGAGGCAGTGCAATCATGGTAATCAGCATAAAGACAAAGGATCTCGAAAACGCAAGCACCGCCGAAACCACGCCGTTTGACAGCGCGGTAAACATACCGCTGGCAAAAATATTAAAGCCGATAAACAAAAGCGCGATGGTGCAGATCCGGTTTCCTGTCACCGCCAGATCATACACCGGATTGTCCGGGCGCGCAAACACGGACACAAGCGGTCTTGTCAGCAGGAAGGAAGCCGCAACAGTCACAAGAGAAATCACCGCAATCACTCTCATACTGACCGCCACCAGCTTTTTCAGTTTTCCGTGGTTCTGTTCCCCATAGTAATAGCTGATCATAGGCGCCACGCCGTAAGAATAACCGGTATACAGGGAACTTGCAAACATCAGCACATACATGATAATCGTAACCGCCGCCACGCCGTCCTCACCCACATAGCGCAGCATCGTCCAGTTAAACATCATGGTGATAATACCGGTCACAAGCGCGGTAGCCATCTCCGAGCAGCCGTTCGTCGCCGCATTTGAAAGAACCTTCCATCGAAACGCCGGTTTTTTGAAATGCAGCAGATTCTCTTTCCTGCTAAAGACAAACAATCCCACAACCGCCGTCACCGAATAGCCAAGTCCCGTCGCGATTGCCGCACCGCTGATTCCCATATCAAAAACAGCGATAAGCACATAGTCTAGCACCATATTTAATACGCCGCCCGTCACCGAACAGATCAGGGAAAGCGTCGCCTTCTCACTGGCAATCATGTAAAGCGTAAAGTTATTCATCAAAAGGATCGGCACGGTAAATATCAGATAGCGGCTCAGATACGCCACACAATACCCCTCCACGCCGGCGGAGAGATGCATCCTTGCAAAAATATGATCCATAGTCAGATAGCCCGCCGCGCACATGGCGATTCCCACGACGACATTCACCAGAATCAGAAAGGTAAAATCCTCTCTGGCTTCCTCCACCTTCTGTTCTCCCATCTTCTTCATAATGACCGCGCTGCCGCCAGTGGCCAGCATGGTGGAAATGGCTGTCACAAGCTGGATAACCGGCGCCGTCAGATTGATTGCCGAGAGCGCGTCCGTGCCGATCAGATTCGACACAAAAAGGCCGTCCACCATCGTGTAAAAGGACATAAACACCGTCATCGCGATGGTGGGCACGGCAAATTTTAAAATATTTTTTAGTGTGACCGGCTTCGCATAAACATTTTTGTTTTCCATAAACTTTTTCCTCCTGTCTCATCCGCCTCTTGTATTTTTTCTCTGTATAAAGTATCATAGACCGTACAGTAACTGTACGGTCAAAAGCGAAAATAAAATTTAAAATGGAGGAATCTATGAATAAGAAAAGCGGTCTTCTCACCATCGGCCAATTTGCGGCCATGCATGGGATCAACAAAAAAACGCTGATGTGGTATGACGAGACCGGCCTGTTTAAGCCTGCCTCCATCAATCCGGAAAACGGATACCGCTGTTATACCTATCACCAAAGCCCTGTTCTGGAAACCATTCTGCTGCTGCGGGAACTGGATGTATCCATCCCCGAAATACAGGATTTTATGAAAAACCGTTCCGCAGAAAATATGAGAGATCTTTTAGAAGAAAGAATCAGCAATCTCGACCGGCAGATTACCCATCTGCAGGCAGTCCGCACTTCGCTGCACGCACACTGCCGGAATCTGGACACGCTGCTTACCATGAATCTGTCAGAAATCAGTGTGACAGAAAAAGAGAAACGCTGTCTGATTACGGTAGAAATCGACCAAAATACCTCCTTTGAGGAGGAGGTGGAACTGATTACGGCCGAGACGGAAAAATACCATCTCGGCCGGCTGCACGAAGCCTCCTACGGCTCCATGATCCCTGTTTCCAGTCTGAAAAGCGGAAACTACGATGCCTATTCCAGACTTTTTATTGAAATGCCTTTTCTCAAATATGAGCCGGGACTGCACCAGCCGCCGGACGGAAAATATCTGCGGGCGTTCCATAAAGGAGACTGGGAGAAAATACCGGGACGCTATGAGGAAATCTTTGCCTATGCCAAAAAGCACGGCTATACGCTGTATGAATTTTCGTATGAAACGGGCATCAACGAAAACGTCATTGACCGCATCGAAGATTATATTGTCCAGATCGAGATTCCCATACTCGGATAACCCAGTCTCTACCCTTCCACCAGAAACAGTCTGGCCATAACCGGCTTCTCAAAGATAACCGTCAGCACACCGCGCTCCACCGAAAAGCCGACCGGTTCTTTTTTCGGATAAAGGCAGGAAACCCTAACCCCGTCTCCCGCAAAAGGCAGGCTGTCAAGGGGAATGGACAGCGTCGTCTCCGAACACACGCTGCCGGCTTTCTGCCGTCTGTCGTTGTTCTTCCCCTCCATCTGCCGTTTCCACACAGCCAGATACGCCTTATTTTTCGTCTGCAAACCGCTGCAGGCCCACAGATCTTCATTGTCCGTCACATCCAGCGGATAAAACGGCACCGCCTTTTTGATATCCGGACGTATTTTTTTATAACAGGCAATGCCCTCTTTTACCAGCTCCATCCGCTCTGCGGAAAGTTCCGCCAGATGGCCGCTCTGGTGGATTCGTCCGAGCATGGCATTTACCATGTTATAGATCACTTCCTCCTTGTCTCCCTGCCCCATGGGATAAGACCAGACCGCCGCCTGCTCCGGCGTCACCCCTGCCCCGGCGTTGGCCGCAATGGTGGCATAGTTGCGATAGTCCTCCTGATCCGAGGTGGACTGGATGCTGTAGCGGGAAAGCAGCGCATAGTCGATCCGCAGACCGCCGCTGGAACAGTTCTCGATCACCAGATCCGGATATCTGGCAAACACATCATCCAGCCATGCCAGATAAGCGCGCTCATGCGCAAGCATCCCCTGTCCCACGCTCTCCGCACCGAGTTCCGTGCCGATCCCCGGCTCGATGTTGTAATCCATTTTAATATATCCCACACCGTACTCGTTCACCACCCGGTCAATGACTTCATTCACATGGGCAATTACCTCAGGATTTCGGAAATCGAGCTGGTACCGGCTCCTGTCAAACACCCTTTTCCCATGACGCACAAAGAACCAGTCGTCCGGCGCTTTCTTCGCCTTCTCACAGTTGATTCCCATGACTTCAAGCTCCAGCCAGACGCCGGGAACCATGCCCTTGTTCCGGATATAATCAGTAACCTCCCTGATGCCTCCCGGAAACCGTTCCCTGCACTCCTGCCATTCGCCCACACTGTCCCACCACTCGCCGGGCGCATACCAGCCGGCGTCTATCACATAATATTCACAGCCGCACTGAGCCGCCGCGTCGATGAGCGGCAGTTCTTTCTCCGTGGTGGGATCCCCGAACAGACAGTTCATATAATCGTTGAAGATCACCGGCAGATTTTCATTATCCTTGTTGGGTCTGCGTATCAGGCGGCGGTATTTCGTCAGCTCACCGACCGCCTTTTCAAAGCTGTCCTCCGCCACGCCCACCGCCACAGGCACCGAAGTAAAGCGCTCGCCGGGTGCCAGATTCTTAAACCAGTGGGACTGCACCTCCGTCGGGCCGCTGACATTCAGATAAAAATGGGTGTTCTGGTCGCCGATCTCATAGTGCCATGAGCCGTTGTGCTCGATCTGCCAGAACAGACTGGTGTGTGCCTGCGTATTTTCGATATAGCCGAGCGGCAGATATTTCTTGGCGGACCAGTTGCCAGTATTGGTCACCTCAAACACCTGCGAAGTGCGCTGGTACACACCCGGCTGTGTCTGTGCCAGTCCCACATCCCCGAACGTGTACTCTTTTATGCTCATCTCCTTCTGCCAGCCGTTGTAGGGAACCCGCAGTCTCATCTTTGCGTCGGAATTTTGATCCCCTTCCTTCTCAATCCCCGTATAGCAGAAAGAGGACAGATATTCCAGACACTGTGTCTCCTGCCCCATGTTGGTCACCTGATTCCACATGCGTACAATGGACGTGCCGTTATAAAACTGCATCACCGTCTCCACGCGGACCCCGGTCACTTCCCTGTCTTCCTGCGTGATTGTGAGCCTGCGCCCGGTTTCGTTGACACTGTCCTCCATGCCGGCATAGGTAAGCAGATACCCGGGCGCCGTCACGATATGCTTATTGCCGTGCTTTTCATAAGGACGATCGTAACCGGATAAGCTGACCTGCACAAGCTGAAAAGCCTCGTCAATGAACTGTTCTTTTCTCACCCGGTCCTCCGCCTTGCACGCCGGTCCTACTTTGCACAAGTCCTCCTCCCGAAAGGGATTTTTTGAAAAATGAAGCAGCTTTAACTGCCCTTTTTCCGTTATGCCAAACACGATATGAATCCCGTTTTCAACTATGTTTATGTATTTCATTGCGCCTCCTCAATATCCCTTGCAGACGTCCACCCACTGCACAGGAACCGCATATTTTTCTAACTCTGGAATCGTAAGCTTAATCGCACTGTTGGAGCTTCCGCAGGCGGGAAATACGGTTTCAAACCGTTTCAGCGACGCATCCAGGTACACCTCCACGCCCTCGTTTACCGCAAACGGACACACGCCGCCCACGGCATGTCCTACCAGCGTCTCCGCCTCCTCCGGGGAGAGCATTTTCGCCTTCGTGTGAAACTGCTCTTTATACTTGTGATTGTCAATTTTCACATCTCCGGCCGCCACGATCAGTATCGCGTGGCCGTCCACCAAAAAGGACAGCGTTTTCGCTATCCTCGCAGGCTCGCACGAAAGAGCCTGCGCCGCCAGCTCCACCGTGGCGCTGGACACATCAAACTCCCAGATCTTTTCCTCCATTCCATACTGCCTGAAATAAGTTTTTACTCTCTCAATCGCCATTTTTCCGTTCTCCTTTTAGCAATATCATATCCCAGGCGATTGCGAAACTCATCAAATCGTGGCTTTTTTGTGCAAATAGTATAATTATAAGCAGACCCTTGTAGCCTGTTTAAATCCTTCGGATTAAAACGGTCAGCGCTTAACGAGGTTTTTCACGAGTTTAGCGTCTGCTACGCTCGGAGTGGAGCGCAAGCGCGTCTGCGTTGATTATACTATTTGTGCAATTTCAACAATGAAGAAGGAGTTTCGCAATCGCCTAATATCATATCCGGCAGCCGTATCATATGCCCGCCACACAGAATACATTCCTGAATCTACTGCTATTATAGCGGCGGGGCATCCTAATAGCAATAGAATACCCCGTTTTTCTGTCAATCCGCTTTCCGCGCCTTCCATACGGCCGCAAGGATATCCTTCAATACAAGGAACGAACCAGTTCCTCCTCTCTATCCAAGCCCCTTTAGTTCCCTGCGGTAAGCCGCCATCTCCCCCTCTTCCACCGTGTCTGCAATATACTGCAATTCGCTGACCACCGCATCCCGCTCCTTTGGCAGATACGCCGTGACCGGATAAAAGTTGGAGACGGAATTGGCAAACAGGTGCGTCCTGATCTGCAAATTCTGAATGAATGTCTGCAGCTCTTTCAGGCGTTCCTTCTCACCTGCCGGCATAAACTGCCCCGCCTGCGCCATCCTGTACAATTCAGTATCGGGAAACAAAGTAAGGGAATCCACGGAAATGAAATACGGATTAAGACGACTGAACAGCTCCGCGCTTTTCACCGCATTGCGCCATCCCGCGCCCGTCCCCGCAAGCCCCGTCATATAGACAAAATAATACTCGATACCCGCCTCATCCAGTTTCCGGCACTGTTCCAGAATATCCACCGCCGTATAGCCCTTTCTGGCAAGTGTCAGGGTTTCGTCGTCCCCGCTCTCCGTCCCGATACTCAGCCCGTTAATCCCCATCGCCCGCAGTTTTTTTAACTGCCAGACCTCCTTATCCATGATATCCCTTATGCTGGCAAACATGGCCATTGTCTGGCATTTGATCAGATAATCCCGCACTGTCAGCGCACGGAGCTTCAAATTCTCATAGCTCATGGCAAAGGGATTCGCCCCCGTCCAGAAAATGCGTCTGGCATAAGGCTGATAACGTTTGATCTCCGCCAGATCCTCCTCAAATTCCTCCAGCGGTGACATCCGGAAACACTCGTCTTTATACAGGCTGCAAAAACGACATTTCCTGTATGTGCAGCCGGATGTTGCCTGAATGATCACCGAACGGGCCTCGTAAGGCGGCCTCCATGTCCTTCCCGTAAAATGCAACGTTTTCACCTCCTCACAGATGGCGGACATTCTGCCGGTAACGCCGCAGTTCTTCCTCACCCGCGTTTTGAATCACATCATCCAGAAATGACAGCAGCTCCCCGCTCTCTTTCGGTAGCTCGCTCCACATTTGAAACGCATTGGACGCGCCCATCGCCGCAAATACCGTCGGTATTTCCAGATTTTCCGCCAGCGCCCGCATTTCCCTGTACTTCTCCACCTCGCTCTCCTCCTGCCATCTGCCCCTTCTGATCTCCTCATACAGTCCGGAATCCGGATAAACGGTCAGCATATTTGCGCCCACAATGCCAGGGTGAAGCTGATTGCACACGGCTGCGGTAAGCCTTGCCCCTTCCTCGCCGCGCCCTGCACCGGATATCCCTGCCAGATAAAAGAAATGATAATGAATACCCGCCCGGTCCAGCCGTCCGCACTGCTCCAGAATATCCGCCGAGAGATACCCTTTGTCCATAAATATAAGCGCCTCATCGTCCGCCGTCTCCATACCGATCGTCAGCCCGTCATAGCCGGCTGCGCGCAGGGCCGCAAGCTCCTCATCCGATTTCAGGGTAACATCCGTCACTCTGGCGAAACATCCGACAGATTCCGTCTCCGGCAAATATCTGTGTATCAGCTCCGCAATCTCCATAAGCTTTTCAAATTTCAGCACGAAGGGATTGGCCCCTGTCAGAAAAACGCGTTTTACACGGCATCCCGAAAGGCGTTCATATCTCTTCCGCGCCTCCTTCAAGTCCGCCTCCATATCCGCAGGCGGCGCCATTCTGAAATCAAAAGGCAGATCGTTATAAAGGGTGCAAAACTTACATCTGTGATGGGTACACCCCGCCGTCGCCTCCAAAAGCAGGGAAGACGCCTCATAAGGCGGCCTCCATATTGTTCCTGTGTAGTGCATCGTCCATTCCTCCTTATTGTTTTCTCAGGGGATATCCTCTTTTGCACTAAATTACTTCTGTTACACGGGAAAAACAAGTACGGACTTTTTATGGAGATAGTACGATTTTTGATCCTATGTATTCTTTATGACAGTGTCTTGTTTTTTCTTTGCGGGTAAAATATACTGGATGGAAAGAATCACAAATGAATCTCTATACGGGAAAGGATGATACCGCAAATGGCTGAGAATAAATTTAGCAGTCAGGAAACACTCGCCCGCTGCGTCCCCATGAGCAGACTGCAGTCTGTGATCGGCGGCAAATGGAAAATCCTGATTTTATGGTATATATCGTTCTACAAAGTTCAGCGGTTCGGGGAACTGCTGCGCCGTCTTGACGGGATCACCCAGTCCACGCTGACCAGACAGCTCCGGGAGCTGGAGAGCGACGGGTTCCTCCACAGAGAGGTTTACAGTGAAATTCCGCCGAAAGTGGAGTACAGCCTGACCGCGCTTGGGGAGAGTTTTATTCCTGTGCTGCAGACGATGATGGAATGGAGTGAGAAGTGTCTTTGTCCTGATTATCGGAGTCCGTATGCACACTGACTTTGCCGCCATTTCAAATATTGTTTGCGTGGCAGACAAATAGTATTTTTATCATCCTGGATTTATCCTCGTATCATTCGCATTTTCCCATTGATTTTTCGAAAGTGTTCTTGTAAGGATTACGTTATAGGCAATAGTTATAAATATCAGAATAAATATATGAACAATATGGCAAACCGTTTCCGATAGCGAATAATTGACAGCAACACCATACCAGAGATTTCCTGTTGCCAAGATAAAAAGCGGTTATCTTTTTCAGAATCTATTTTATATTAGCAATTTACTGCCGTGATAGAAAAAAGAGACCGCCACACATGCGGTCTCTTGTCGTTTCCCGTTTATTCCGATGCCAGTGTAAACTGATCCACCAGCTCCTTCAAACATGTCGCCTCCGCAGAAAGCTCCTCGCTCGCGGCCGCGCCCTCCTCCGCAGTCGCGGAGTTGTTCTGTACCACAATCGAGATCTGGTTGATGCCTTCCGAAACCTGCACCACAGCCTCCGACTGCTCGCTGGATACCGTGGCAATTTCATCAATGGCTTCCACCACCGACTGAATACTGTTCACAACACCTAACAGGACATCCGCCGTATTCTGTGCGATTTGCGTACCCATGCGTACCGCCTCGGTGGAATTTTCGATCAGTTCCGAAGTATTTTGCGCCGCCTGTGCGGATTTCCCGGCCAGATTGCGGACTTCCTCAGCCACCACGGCAAATCCCTTACCGGCGCTTCCCGCTCTCGCCGCCTCCACAGCCGCATTCAGGGCAAGTATATTGGTCTGGAATGCAATATCATCAATGGTCTTAAGAATCTTCTCAATCTCTTCGGAGCTTGTCTGAATCCTTTCCATAGCTTCCACCAGACTCTGCATCTTCTGGTTACACAAAAGCACTTCCTCGCCAGTCTGATGTGTCTGGCTGCGGACTTCCAAGGCACCGCTTGCCGTATTTTTCACCTGCTCGGAAATAACGCTGATCCGCGCCGCCAGTTCCTCTACCGAACTTGCCTGCTCTGTGGTTCCCTGACTGAGCGTCTGTGCGCTTGCGGACAACTGGTCGCTGGCATCAGACACTTCCCCGGCGGAATGGTTCACCTGACGCATAGCGCCGCTTAACTCTTTTCTCATATTCCGCATGGAATGCAGAATGCTCTGAAAGCTGCCCACATACACGTCCTCATGGGTGGTATGTACATCCAGATTCTGATTCGCCATCTCATTTAAGAGATAACTGATATCGTTAATGACAATGCTTAATCCCTCTACCAGCGATTCCGTCGATCTGGCGAGCACACCCGTCTCGTCCCTGTTTGTAATTTTGGGCATGGGCGTTTCCAGATCGCCTTCCACAAGCAGCTTCATCCGATTGACACACGCCTTCATGGGGCTGCCGATATTGCGTGCCAGCGCCAGAGCCACCACAACGGAAAGCAGTATAGAAATCACAATCACTAAAAGATTGACAACAATCGCGTCACGCGTGGAAGCCAGATAGTTAACCTGAGGCGCCGTCACTGCGATGCTCCAGCCGTCTGTGTCCGGCACGGGCGCATAGGCGGCAAACATCTTTTCCTCACCGCTCGTATAGCTGCCAAACCCGTTTTGGCCCTGCCGCATCTCGCCATGGATCGCCGCCAGCTCCTGCAGCGACGGATCGCTCTGGGCTTCCGCTTCAATATTCTGGACAGTGATGGTCTCAAGCGTAATATCTGCAATCGTATCACCTGTCTTATTAATCATGTAGGCCCGGCTGTTCTCACCGATCTGAATGGCCGACACGATATCATTTAAAAACGTCTCCTGCGGCACAAAATAAACCACACCGACAATCGAAGACCCGTAAGCCTCCTCCGCGTAAAGCGGCGCCGCAACCATAATGGACAACTGGCCGGTAATCTTGCTGACAAGCGGCTCCGACACATAAATGTTGCCCAGAAGCGCCTGCTGCACATACTCGCGGTCGGAATAGTCTTTTCCGTCAAAAATGCTTATGCCGTCCGCACCGATGATGTTTCCTCTCTGGAAACCGTGCATGGCAACACGCTCGTCCATAATGGCCTGTTTTTCCGCCACCGGCACATCAGAGTCGCCAAGCTGCGGAATATGTCCTACTTCCATGACAACGTTTTTGTACGCCGCCAGCTCCTGCTGTGCACGTCCCGCCGCCAGTACCGCGGTCTGGCTCATCATCTGCTCCACCGTGGACATGGTGCTGTTGTAATTAAGTGCGATACTGGAAGTTCCGGAGGCTACCAGACCTACCAGAACAGTTAAAATGAGACAAAGGTTGATTTTAGTACGTATGCTCTTCATGTCGTTACCCCCTCCTTTCCAATTATAAAAATTTCTGCCAATGCTTGTCAAGACTGTTCATTTTTTTGTTGTGCTCTGATACGATAGGCCGTTTCCATGCGGATAATACGGTCAAAAGCACCCATACTTACCATAATACAGATCATTGACACAACCGGTTATCCGCATGTTTCCTTAATCGCCTTCTCCAGTCTCTTCATCGCTTCCTCCAAAATACTTCCCGGACATGCCACATTGATCCGCTGGAAACCTTTTCCACTCTCCCCGAACATCCCGCCGCCGTCCAGCCACAGCCCAGCCTTGTGCACAATCCGTTCCTCCAGCTCTGTCTCCGACAGACCTGTCCCGGAAAAATCCAGCCAGACCAGATAGGTTCCTTCATGCGCCGTCATCGTCACACCTGACAGATTTTCTTCTACATATTTTTTTACAAAAGCGATATTACCGCGGACGTACTCCAGCATTGCAAGATACCACTCCTCCCCCATACTGTAAGCCGTCTCGCAGGCAATCAGCCCCATCACGCCAAGCTGGCTGATCCCCGCCGCATCAAGCTGTTTCCGGAAGCGTTTGCGCAAATCCCGGTTTGGAATAAAAATATTCGACAATACCATCGTGGCCAGATTGAATGTTTTGCTGGGTGACGTACAGACGATACAGCGATCCTCGTACTCCTTTTTCAGTCCCGCAAACACCTGATGCTTTCCCTGAAACACAAAATCCTGATGGATTTCATCACTGACGACAATCACATCATGCTTCATGCAGATATCGCCCAGCCGGATCAGCTCCTCCCTTGTCCACACACGCCCTACCGGATTGTGCGGATTACAGAGGAGAAACAGTTTTACCCCGTTTTGTATAATTTTCTCCTCGAAATCCTCAAAATCCATATGATACCGGTTATCTTCACCCCGATACAGGTTGCTGTTTACCACGCGCCTGCCGTTGTCCTCTATCACTTCCGAAAATGGATAATATACCGGAAGCTGGATCAGCACCGCATCCCCCGGTTCCGTATAGGCTTTCACGGCCATGGCAAGCGCCGTCACCACACCAGGCGTCTTCACAAGCCACTCCTCCTGCGGTTTCCAGTCATGCCGCCTTACCATCCAGTCCCGCACGGTCTCAAAGTATGGAGTCTTCACTTCACTGTAGCCGAAAATCCCCTCCTTCACCCGTTCCGCCAGCGCATCCTCTATGTAGGAGGAAGTCTTAAAATCCATGTCCGCCACCCACAGCGGCAGCACGTCCTCCGGCATACCCCATTCCACCGCAAAATCATATTTCAGCGACTGGGTATTTCTTCTCTCAATTACCCTGTCAAAATCCAGATTTCTCTCCGCCATCTTCTGTTTCCTCTCTTTCTTTGTTCCTTTTTCTATAAATACCGCTGTGCAACTTCCAGTTTCCAAAATTCCAACTATAGTTGGTAGCCGGCAACCACAGGCTTTTGGTAGACTGAAACACACAAAACCAATCTATAACAGCCAAGGAGGACTATCCCAATGCAAGAGACAAAATCAACTGACGAAACTATTTACCAACTGATCCCGTTCCTACTCGGTGTCTTTTCCGTCACATGGCTCTGCGCCTTTCTTATGACAATCATGGATTACAGCACCCACCCGCTTCTCTTCACGGTTCTGGATTTTCTGGAAAACGCTTCTCCACTAATATGTGTCCTTATACTGTTAAAAAAACCGCTTTCCTCCGCGCCCACCCTGCTGCACTTCCTTTTCGGAAAAGCCGGACATCCTGCTTTCTATCTTATCGTCCTGTTTCTATTTGCGGCACAGTTTTTTAATTTTTATTGTTTCCGCCTGCCGGAAGCGGACTGCACAATACCGGTCTTTCTTTCTGTCTTTGCCGGACAGCTCGTCCTTGGCGGCGGGCTGGAAGAAGCTGGCTGGCGTGGTTATCTGCTTCCATATTTTGCCCGACGGCAGCATATTCTCCTCTCATCCACAATAACCAGCCTGATTTGGGTGCTCTGGCATCTGCCCTATTTTATCATTCCGGAAAGTCTGCATTCGGGACAAAATTTCCTTTCCTACGCCCTGATCGGCATCGTAACCGGATTTATACTCACCGCCATCTACCTGTTGACAAAAAGTGTCCTCCTGTGTATGCTTTTCCACAGTTGGCAGAATACACTTGTTATGACGTTCCCAACTGATACCGGAAATTCATGGTTTATGCTGACCTTTCTGGTGTTAGGTGCCGTTTCGGCTCTGCTCTGTCTGATTTTGCGCCGCCCGGATCATAAGACATATTAAACTGTTAAATCACACCTGCCGTTCTCTCCTGTCCGCTTTCATGATCTCCTTTTATCATCTGCGCAAAACAGGAATGAACCTATGAGAGGAAAAACACACATAATGAAAAACAGAACCAATTTGAGCGAACGTCTGCGGCAGCTTCGAAAAAACGCCGGTCTGTCTCAGGAACAGCTTGCGGAAAAACTGGATATTTCCAGACAAGCTGTCTCTAAATGGGAAGCCGGCAGCTCCAGTCCGGATATCCATAACATCGTCCAGCTCGGTAAACTTTATAACATAAGTACCGATTCCATCCTGCTGGAAGAAGCCCCGGCTACGGAAGATACCGGCAGACCGTCGGAAGCCGCTAATGCCACACCGCAGAATGAAGAGCTGTCTGTACATGACGGACACCCAGCAAGCGGCTTTCTCTGGGCAGTTCTTGGCACAGTGATTGTCCTTATCCTGTATTTTGTAACAAATCTGTTTTAGTGTGCCTCCTCGTCCTTCCCTCACCCCGCAAACGCACAGTAAGGCCCCACCGTAATCTCTGTCACCACCTGATCCTGTGCCGTAAGCCAGATGCTGATATTTCCGAACCCTTCCCCTGTGATGAGGCAGTTCTCCATTTCCCCGTAAGGGGAGGCATAAAACCCGTAAGCCTTCAGTTTTTCCCATGCGCCGTCCACACGGATTCCCGGATAAATGCCAAAGATGGTCACATCCTTAAACTTTTCTCCCATGTAGCTGATATGTCCCGCATTCAGCGCCTCAAAAGCAAACAGCTCCTTCCCGTCTACCGATCCGACTGTCCACTCCTCGAAATCCGGATCCGGCTGTTCCATCGCTACCCCGTACTTTTCCGAAAGCAATTTCTGCGCTGCATCCAGAAAATGATCTTCCTCTAAAATCAGCAGACCCAGATCCGCCTCCGTGTCCGTCCGCTCCCTGCCCGCCTCTTCGGCTAACATCTTTAAATAAACGGGCGTATAATCCTGAAAAGATTCATAGGCGATCGGCTGATAGGGAACGGTTATCTCCTTCGCACCATCCATCAGCTCTCCGTACCACGCTTCGTAATCCGCTTTGTTGTACTTGTAGTCCTCATAGGCGCAGGTGTATTCCTCTCCCTCCCGGCAGATGCAGTACAGTGTGCCGTCGCCGTCCGTGTCAAGCGCATCCGGGAAAAGCTGGTCCTCATACCATGTTTCACTGATCGCTTTATCCCATGTATCCACAGTGCCTGCCTCAACATAGGAATCGTTCCCGACATCATACCGATAGAGCGTAAAAGGCCACAGCTCCCCATATCCCTGGTTGTGGGACCACTCCGCTTTTATGAAGCCGTTATCATAATAGGTGAGCGCAGGAAAAGCAGTAAATTGCACCTTCAATTCTCCGGACACCGGGTCATAGTCGTATATCTGCTCAAACATGTTTGCCATACATGCGGTGGAATAACTGACGATCAGCTCCTCCCTGCCGTCCCCGTCGATGTCCGTCACGGCAAACCGGTTGTCACACATCTGCCCGGATCCGTCAACCAGAAAAGCGGTGTCCAAATCTCCGTCTGGGAGCTGTCTGACCCCAGTGATCTGAGAGAGCACGCCGCCATAATAATGCCTGATCACAGCCTGCGAAAGGGCCTGTGCCTGCGCTGCGGTATCATTCTCCGGCAGTTCCGGCACTGCAGTCTGCCCTGTGCTGCCCCCTGCACCACAGCCGGTTAAAAATACCGCGCCCGCACAAAACAGCGCACAGGCCGATGTTCCTCTGCCTCTCCACATTTTCCTTTTCATAAAGTTCTCCCGTCTTCACCCGTTACACTCATCCACAATTTCTTGCGGCTTCACCGTCATCTCCACCCACGCGGGAATAAACCCGCTCTTCACCGCATTTCTCACCGACCGGATATTGGACCACGCCGAACAGTAGAATGGAACTTTTCCCCGCTCAACAATCTCTAGCGCCAGACCGCTTGTGAGCGCCGCCGCCACGCTGCGCCTCCTGTACTCCGGCAGCACATCCACGCCGATCTGCCACATACTCTCACAGTCCGCGGAGCATCCCGCCAGACCCACCAGTTTTCCGCCGTCGTAAGCGCCCATGCCAAGGATGTCCAGCTCCTTCCTGTCCGCACACAGCGCATTGCTCCACTCCGGCTTATACAGGTCCGGAAAATCTGCCTGCTCCAAAACCCGCAGCTCATAGCCGCATGACAGCGCACGCAGCTTCTCCACGTCAGGAAGATAATACTCCGCCATAAAACATACCTTCTGTCCAAGCGGCACCATTCTCTCATTCAGCCAGTGGAGATTAGGCGTCTCAAAGCAGTGATAAAAGGGAAACTTTTTGACATACGTCTCCACAATCTCCCGGTATTCATCCCGCACGGAGGCAACCACATTATTTCCGTAGGAAACCAGATTGCAGGCAATCGGCTCCTTATAATATTTCCGCGCGTCCGGCCCCACGCCGGATCGGACGATCACCGGATCATTACATAAAAAGTCCGCCGCATTGCAGTTGATATCCAGAGCGGACTGTTTCATGGCAGTCCGCAGTATCTCCTCGTTCGTCATATCTTCCCGTTCCTCCCCTGCCGCTCCATCCGGCATACAGTCATAAAGGGCGCTCCGCTTCTGACGGGCGCCCAATCCTCTTCACTTCTTAACGGATACTTTTAATCCTCTCAAATACTCTTTCTGTTCCGGCGTGATCCGGTAGCTCTCCACTGCCTTCTGAATCGCCTTGTTGTGCGTCCAGTCCGCCAGTTTTTTCTCCTCTATATAAGGAAGAACCGCCTCATACTGCTTCGCCAGCGCCGTGGCAAAATACCATGCGATCATCATATTGACATAGTACTCCTCCGAGCGGACTTTAGAAACCATATCCGGATAAATCCGGTCAAAGTCTTCGTCCAGAAAATGCCCCATCAGCATCCCTATGCCAAACCGCGCCGTATAAGTATGATCGGAGGCAAGCCACTCACGAATGTAAGGCAAAAGCTCCTGTCTGTGTTTCTGAAACACCTTCGGCGACAGCTGGTCACAGGTCGCCCAGTTATCCACATAAGGCAGAAACATGGAAAGCTCTGCCATACACTGTGTAAAGTCCTTCCTCTGCGCAATGATAAACGCGTGAAGCTGGTTTTCATCAAAATACGTGTGCGGAAGAACTCCCAGAAATTCGCCGATTTCCTCCCGTTTCGCCAACTGCTTTGCCATCTTCCGAAGTGCCGGTGTGCGCACACCGATCACGATTTCTTTGTCAATCGTCGGTATCAGCTTCGCCTGAAAATCCCGGTAAGCTATGTCTTTCTGCGCGGACAGCTCCTCCCTGATCTCATCTGTAATACTCATCTTACCCATTTCTGCTGTCTCTGCCCCTTTCCCGTCATACGGCTTCCCCGTCTGATGCCTCCCCGAAAAGTTCTTCCAGTCTCCGTTTCGCTCTCTTCGCCGGAATATAAAACCCGGCTCTCGCAAGAAGCTGTCCGAAAAAGAAAAATACGGCCGCCGATACAATCTCCTGCCACCCGTCCATAAGACCTAAAGCAAAATTAAGAAGACAAATCAGAAAATACATCCCCGATACGCCAAACCAAATCACGCAAAAAATGAGTACCTCCATGCTTAACCGCATGCGGATGTCCACTGCCGCCCCACTTCCCCTTTTCCGTATCTGCCCCAGAATCACAGGCCGAAAAGAATCCCGAACGAAGGGCGGCAGCCTATGCACTACCTTAAACTCTGACTCCTCCACCTCGCCAAAAAAATCCGCCTCAGCAGGTGAATAGTGAAACAGTCCATCCTGAACCGCAATCTCAGCCTCCATAATATGGCGCACCTCCCAGTACGTCTTTCCGGAATGAATTGTGAACTTCATGCGCGGTATGATATGTATCATTCTTCCCTCTTCAAAAGATTACTGATCTCATCCACCATTCCGTTTATGGTATTGATCTGGTTGGACATTTCCGTAATATCATTCACATTGCTCTCCACCATACCGTTAATGGAATGGAACTGGGTGTTCTCTTTGCTGATATCATCCGCAATCTCTTTGTTGATGGATATGGTGCTCTGTATCACCATCGCCTGCTTATGATGCGCGTCTCCCATGGTGCTTACCGCATCTGCTGAAACGTCGAGAAGCTGCGTCATATCCTGTATGCCCGCATATACGTTTGTAAAATACTCGTTCTGCTTCTCCAGTTTTCTGGAATTTTCATTGACATACATGGTGATCTCTTTCACATTATCCTGTACCGTCTGAATCACCTTCGCCACCTCTTCCAAAGATTCCTGCGTACTGTTAGCCAGATTGCCGACCTCCTGCGCAACCACGGCAAACCCTCTACCCGCCTCTCCCGCTCTGGCGGCCTCGATGGATGCATTCAAAGCCAGCAGATTCGTGGAAGATGAAATATCGCTGATCAGATTCAGTGTCATGCCAATCTGCTCCACCGCTTTCGACAGTTTCTCCGCCACATCCGTCGTGGCAACCATAGACTTCGAAACCTCTCCGTTGATCTCACGCAGCTCGGCAAGCCTCTTCTCGTTCTCTTTTGTTTTATTCGACAGATCTCTGGATGTCTGCTCTACTTTCTCCACATTGTCGGCCACAACGTTCTTCCACTCGTCAAGCTCATTGAGATTTTCCATACTCTCTCTGGTCTTGCCGTCCAGCCTGTTGCTGCCCTCTAACAGCATTTCGCTGGTGGCCGACAATTCCTCCACGGATGCACTCTCATTTTCCGAAATCTGCGAGAGAGCCTTCCCTGCGCTCAGAAGACTTTGCGAAAGAGACTGCACGGAATCCAGCACGTTTTTCACCTTTTCGTTGTTGCGTTCCATCTCATCCTTCTTCGCGTTTACAAGGAAACGGTTTACCAGATAAGTCAAAAGCACAGTCGTGGGAAGAGACAGACTCAGACAAACGCCTCTGTCCGCTATATTTGTAATAAACATTTCATCATTGACCGGCAAAAGAACCGACGCCTTCACAAACCACGCAATCACCAGAGACCCTGCAATCTCTATCGACGTAACGGCAACCAGCTTATAGTCAAGGAAAAAGGTGGTAAGCACCACAAAGAAAAAAGCAAAACCCCAAAAATCTCTGGCCGGAACCATATACTGTATAAAATTCCACTGAATGAGCATAATCACGGCAGCAAAAATCTTTCCGGCTTTCAGGCTGGACGCTTTCACTACGCCGTTCTCAAACCCTGTTTTGACAAAGTAAAAACCTATCCCAAGATAAATCATACAGGTCACATCAAAAATAAGTAACGCAATCCATGATACGGGCGGCAGCCAGCCCATGATCTTCATAAACGTGTACATAAAGCCTGCGCACATGCACGCTCCCGGTATCAGCAGCAAAACCAGCACATACACCTTATTGATGTACTCATCCAACGCAGATAAATATACTTTTTTGTTTCCTTCCATAACCCCTGTCCCTCCTGTTAAAAATATACCGTGTCCTTCCCCATACACGTATTTTTTCATTCATAAACCGCCTTAACTTTGTCAAGACGGCCTGTGAATATTTTTGCAATTTTGATCGTGCAAAAAAGCAAGATTATGTTATATCCGAGTATACCATAATCTCACTCGCTCTTCCACTACTATTTTTCTATCCTGCCTGTACTTTATCCTGCCCGTATATTATCTGAAATTTATTCATCTGTACCCGTAAATAATATATTCTTGTTCCTGTTGCAAAGATTCATAATGCAAATTAGCGGCGTCCATTTTTTCTAAAAGTAAAGATGTATAATCATAATATGTATACTCAGGTTCCACCAGACGTCCCCGATACCCGCAATCACATACAACCGGCTGAATCTTTAACCACTCAATATATTTATACATTCTTTTGTTCAAATATTCGTCTCCACAAACAGACCAGTAATGTATCGGATTTTCGGTCTCAAAAGTACATTTATACATAATCGGAATATCCCTGTTCGTTGTTTCTTTGATTGACCGGATAATATTGAAAATTTTATCCCACTTTGTATTGTTCATATAACTTGTCAAGCCTGTTTCCTGAACAAATTGCAGGTGGGCCTCACCAGGTGTAAGTTTATGATCATAACGTCCATTGTCGATATCATTAATCAGCCTTTGAATATAGACTGGCGAATCTTTTAATTCTCTCATCCGAAAAGTATGGGAAATCTCCTCATTATTACGCACAGCATAATAATACCCACTCCATGAAGTTTGATAAACAATTAAATGAACCCCGCTTTCCCATTTCACATCCATAGCGGCAATACCATTATCCTCTTCATTTTGTGCAGGAATAAATTCCTGAACTTCTCCATTTAAAAAATCTAATTTACTTATAAGAAACTCTCTGGTATGCAAAGCGTACGCATTAACTTTATTTTCCAAAATTGCCTTCCTCCTCTGAGTTTCAGATGTTTTATTTATTTCTAATCATTATTTTTTCGATAGTCAATGTCATTTTCCCGACACCATTGAATATATGCTTCTCTGCCTAATGATTGACTCACATCACCACACAAGTGAAATCCATCCGGACCCGCCTCAAAGGATACTGGTTTATCCCATATCAATATCGTATCAACATTTCCGATTACAGGTAAGTCTGCTTTCTAAATTGCATCCGTATTAAAACCATCAAAGCTAAATACTTTTTGAACCGGATCATATTCAAACCATGCATCCATACCTAAATAGTCATCCACTTCTTTTCGCGCACATCCTTTTGGATAATAACCTAAAAAGTGAAGATATAACTGAACACTGATTTTCTTTTCTTGATTTCGCGCAGTGACCGAGGCCAGGTACCATTCACCTGTTAAATCCTTTATGCGGGGAAAAGTTTCCTCCTCCATCCAATCATCTGCATCCAGGTATTCTTCGCATTCCCTGATGACTGTCTCAATCAATTCCTGTCTGTGTTCAAGATAGAATTTCTTTAAATTCTCTGATTCAAAATCCATTTTAGGCTGCAGTTTCCGGGCATAATCTGTGTATCTGTTTTCAAGATTAGGATATGGCATAACAATTTCTTTAAATTTTAACGGCTTTTCCATTTTCTTCGCTCCTGTTCAAATCTGAATATACTTATTTCTTATACACAATCGTAATATCCCCATCAACAAAACCAACGCCAACACCCGCATAAGACTTCATTCTTTCGGCATATTTGCCCACTTCAATATATTTTTGGATTTTGCTGATTGTTTCCTGCAAAATTTCTTCCCATGTAGCATTTTGTATCCACGACAGTATATTATCTCTTGTGTCAAATACTTCTTCACAAGCCCAATCAGAATCTTCTATATCAAAAGTATTACTGCCTGTCATTTCAACAGACCACTGGTTTTCTCCATCTTCATAGAGATTGAATGCTATAGCAACCACCGCATCTGGAATCGTATTTTCAAATAAGTTGTCTATCCATTTTTCTATATCTTTCATAACGTGTTTTTCTCCTATTTAAATTTTTTCTGTTTGCCACTCTGTTTTTATTTCTGCCAAATTGTCTGACGTCATTATTTTACCACCAATGCACACACAATTCCATTAAATATTACTTAATCTGCCTTTACATGCCTTTACATTATTATTAGCAACCATCATCTGCCTTTCCCGTTTCTTCTGTTCGTTACTGACCGCCCTCGCCATACGGCATCTGACGTATGATTTCGGAAAGAAACAGGTCTTAAACCCCTTTTTCTACTCCTGCCCTGCAGAACAGCCGCAGCTAACACCGCCGCAATGCCCCGAATCAGGACAGCCGATGCATTTCGTCCCGCCTTTTTTCGCTTTATAAAGAAACGCGGCCGCCGTACCTATAATAACAAGCAAAACTCCTGCCGTAACCAGATTTGCCATCTTATCTCCTTTCCCGATCCATGATCAACCGGACTGCTCTTAATATAATGAATTTTCATTATCTCCTGTTCCTGCCCTCTTAAGCTGCCTTCTTCATCCCGTATTCCACCGCGAACTGTCTGTTCGTCCGCCGTACCAGGATCGCAGCCACAGCCGCCATGGCAAACACCGCCAGAAGTCCCGGGACAAATCCCGCACCAACGCTTCCCGTGGCGGCAAGCGTGCCTGCCTGATATACCAGAAAGGCCGTCGTAAACCCGATACCAAATTGCAGGCTAATGCCTCCCCAGAGCCACTTTTTGCTCTGCATCTCCGCGTTCATCGCGCCGAGTGCCGCAAAGCAGGGCGGCGTAAACAGATTAAACATCAGATATGCTAACGCAGCCGCCTTCGTGAGCGCCATAGCCTGCGCCACCACATTGCCGTCCCCGACTAATGCCAGTTCTTCCGTATCAATGAACGCGCTAAGGCCATAGCAGACTGCCAGCGTACCGACCACATTCTCCTTGGCGATAAAACCGGTAACCGCAGCAGCCGCAAGCTGCCATGCCGCAAAACCGACAATCGGCACGAGAAGAACAGCGACAGGAGAAGCGATGGACGCCAGAATGGAAGTGTTTTCCATTCCCTCCTCCACCACCTGCAGACGCCAGTCAAAGGACTGCATGATCTGCACCGCCGTATTACATATGAGAATAATCGTTCCCGCCTTGATGATATATGCCTTACCACGTCCCAGCATAGAAATGGCGGCTCTTTTCAAACCCGGAATCTTATACTCCGGCAATTCAATGATAAAAAAAGATTTCCTGAATTTATATCCTGTCACCGCGTTGATTATCAGCGCGCCCAAAAGGATCAGCGCAATACCCGCAAAATACATCGTCACACCGACCCACGGCTGTTCCTGAAAGAAAGCCCCCGCAAACAGGGCGATCACAGGCAGCTTGGCGCCGCAGGGCATAAAGGGCGTCAGCATGGCAGTCGCTCTCCTCTCCCGCTCATTGCGGATGGTACGGCAGGCCATAATGCCCGGAATCGCACAGCCTGTTCCGATTACCATCGGGATCACGGACTTGCCGGAAAGTCCCACTCTCTTAAAAACCGGGTCGAGCACCACCGTAGCACGCGCCATGTAACCGCAGTCCTCCAAAAGTGCGATCAGAAAATACATGACCATCACAAGAGGCAGAAACCCCACCACCGCGCCTACGCCGCCGATGATACCGTCCACCAGCAGAGACTGCAAAAATGGATTGGCGTTCTCCACAAGACCCGCCGCATAACTCTGAAAGGCTTCGATCCAGCCCGCCAGCCAGTCGGCAATCCATGTGCCAAGCGTCGCCTGTGAGATATAAAATACCAGAAACATGACTGCTGCAAAAACCGGAATCCCCAGCCAGGGGCTTGTAAGCACTTTGTCAATTTTATCCTGTCCGTTCTTTTCTCTCGTCAGGATCTTTCTATTTTCCACGCTCCCCACTATCCCGTTCACAAAGGCAAACCGTTTCCTGTCTGCCGCCTCCACCGCCTCCTTATCATGCAGATCTGTTTTCTCCTGCACATAGGGCGGCTGCTGCCTGCTGCCTTTGACAGCGGCAGCCTTTTCCACCACCGCTCTCAAGCCGTTATCCCCGGAAGCGGTGGCGACTGTCCGCAGTACGGGACACCCCAGCTTCTCCGCCAATAACTGCACGTTGATTTCCGTGTCCTTCTTTTCATTTACATCGCTTTTGTTCAAAGCCACCACCACCGGAATCCCGAGCTCCAAAAGCTGGGTCGTGAAAAACAGGCTCCTGCTCAGGTTGGCAGCGTCCACGATATTGATGATCACATCCGGGTTCTCATTCTTCACATACCCGCTGGTAATGCTCTCCTCGGATGTAAAGGGCGACATGGAATAGGCGCCCGGAAGATCCACTGCAATCAGCTCCTCCTTCCCATCGTAATACACTTTTTTGATCGGACTTTCCTTCTTTTCCACGGTGACGCCCGCCCAGTTGCCGACCTTTTCATTTCTGCCGGTGAGCGCGTTAAAGATCGTTGTCTTTCCGCAGTTTGGATTTCCCGTCAGTGCAATTCTCATCTCATACATCCTCCTCGTTCCCATTTCTTTTTATGTTCATGCCCGCGGACAGTTTTTGTTAGCTTTAACTAACTATCTCGCAAAAAAATTTGCCGTTCCCATGATATGAACGGCCTATGCACTTCTGCCGCGAAGCTGACATCCGGCGTTTGTGGCAGACACCCGCAGCCGAATCATCTGCCGAAAGCCTTCGGACTATACTGAAATAGCTTGCGCCAAATCTGTATCTATATTGTATCTGGCGTCTTTGATCGAGACAACACATCCCCCCTTCATGCGGGAGATCACCGTAATCGGCTCTCCGCCGTAACAGCCCAATGAAAAGAGAAAGGACTTCAACTCTTCGTCCTGCGCCGCGATCTCTTTCACAATGTATTCTTCTCCCACCCTTGCTTCAACCAGATTCATATGATGTCCTCCACGCTTATCATTTTTCCTTTTTCTTTACAATACTTATGATCTGTCCCGTTATTTAATTAGTTATCACTAACTACAAGTTAGTTTAATATAACCAACTGGTTTTGTCAATTGCATTTTTACATTTTTAGGAAAAATGCAATACAAGTTCAATGAATGTCTTATGCCAGATAATATTTTGTTCCCGCGTAAGCAGGAATCATTCCTCTATATTTAATACCTGATCCGCTTAATACAATATTCTTTCATAAAAGCAATAATCATAACATCGTCTCCTGTTTCGTAGTATGCAATCAGCATCCCTTTAAACTTTTCCAACTTTTCAATGGGTATTTGAAAAATACCTATATTATGTTCAATCAGCACTTTATTAGCCATAAGCTGTGCCACACGTTTATTACCATCAATAAACATTTGCGTTCGTGCAATATAGCAAAAATATTTTAACGCCCTTAATTCAATATCATTTATGTGCTCTATATCATTAATTGATTCCATAATCATTCCTGTATGCGGCATCTCCGGTTCCCATGATGTACCACCAATCTGAACAGGAATTGTCCTTATTTCACCAGCATAACGAAACAGCAATTCTCCAACAATCTTGTCAAACTCTCTCAACAGCATGATACAATTGTTGTATTCCAGATTATCTAATAAGAATTGCCAGGCACGCTTCATATTTATTACAAATAACACTTCCTCTGTTTTAGTAGAAGTAGGAGCATTGGCAAGAATCGCTTCTGTCTTCGGAAATGTAGTGCCCAATCCTTCAAGATTAGCACTTTTCCATATGCTATCCACCAGCATTCTTTTTGCCATCTCTATCGCTGTATCTCTCACTCGTATAACCTCCAGACTATTGATATGCACTATCCATTTTGCCATTTATTATAGCAGTTACCATCATCTTTTCGCAATATTCAAATTTCTTTACCGGTATGTATATACTCTTATCCTCTGTCTAATACTCTTTTCTTAACCTTAATATACGGGCCTTAATATACGGAATCCTTTTTCATTGTCTTTCCCTGCCAAAAATGATATGATGAAAGAAAAATCAGGGAGACATGCCATGAGCTATATTAAGCACCGCGCGGACGAATCGCAGGAGGATTATCTGGAAACCATACTTATGCTGCAAAAGCGGCTCGGGCAGGTTCGTTCCATAGATATCGCAAACGAAATGAATTTTACCAAACCAAGCGTCAGCGTAGCCATGAAAAACCTGCGCGAGAAATCTTATATCACCATGTCCGAAAACGGTATGATCTCGCTGACCGAAAGCGGACGCAAACGCGCTGAAAATGTGCTGGAGCGGCACACCATCCTCTCCGACTGGCTCATCAGCATCGGCGTAAGCCGCCAGACCGCGTTAGAAGACGCCTGCCGGATGGAGCACGATTTAAGCGAGGAAAGTTTTGAGGCCATCAAAAGAGCCGTGCGCCCTACCTGATTACCGCGCTGTTTTTTCTTATCCAAATCTTAACTGCATTTCATGTATACTATGTATAGTGACTGTGCCGGACAGGTCTGTACACCGCGCCTGCCGTGCTGCGTTTCCCTTTAACCAAGGAGGCGTTTCCCATGAAAAAGCTCCCAAAACACCTGACGGATGCCGCTTTTACCGTGTTTCTTCTGGCTGCATGTTTTGCCCTGTGCCTGTTGATCCAGACTGTCTGCGGCGCGCATACGCTGATTCCCGCCATCTTTATTCTGGGAACCTTTTTGACCGCTCTGGCCACAAACGGTTATCTTTACGGTATCCTATCGGCTCTGGCCAGCGTCTTTATTTTCGAGTTTGTCTTTGAGCTACCCTATTTCAGCTTATATTTCACCATAACCGACAATCTGGTCACTTCTGTTATTATGATCGTCATTGCCTGTATGACCTGTACGCTGACCACTAAGATCAAAAAACAGGAAACATTAAAATCACAAAGCGAAATGGAAAAAATGCGGGCGGATCTGCTGCGGGCCGTATCCCACGACCTGCGCACACCCCTCACCACCATATACGGCGCAAGCTCCGCCATGCTGGAAGCGGGCGACAGACTGTCCGCAGCACAAAAGCAGAAAATGCTGCAAAGCATCCGCGAGGATGCCGCCTGGCTCACCCGCATGGTGGAAAATCTGCTCTCGATCACGAGATTGGATGACACAAACGTCAAAATCATAAAAACTTCAACCGTGCTGGATGAATTTCTCGACGCAGCGCTGATCAAATTTCATAAACGCTATCCGGAGCAGGAGGTAGCCGTTGAACTGCCGGATGAGTTTATCACCATAGGGATGGATGCCCTTCTGATTGAACAGGTCGTGATAAATATTCTGGAAAATGCCGTTTGTCACGCCAAAGGAATGAGCATACTCTCTTTAAAAGTGTCTGTCCTTTCCGGAAAAGCCGTGTTTGAAATAAGCGATAACGGATGCGGCATCGAAAAGGAAAGGCTGAAAACCCTTTTTACAGGTTATTATCAGACGGAAAATCTGCCGCCGGACAGCAGACGCAGCAACGCCGGAATCGGCCTCAGCGTATGTGCCGCTATCATCCGTGCACATGGCGGAACGATCACGGCCAGAAATCTGGAAAGTGGCGGCGCACTCTTCTGCTTCACTTTAAATACGGAGGAAACCGCAGATGAGCAGTAAATATAAAGTTCTTATCGTCGAAGACGAAAAAAATATTTGTCACCTGATCGGCGCTTTGCTGGAAGCGGACGGCTATCAGGCTGTCCCTGCCAGAGACTTTGCCAACGGCAGAATGCTGTATTTCTCGCACCGTCCGGATCTGATCATACTGGATCTCGGTCTTCCCGACGGGGACGGCATGGATCTGCTTCGGGAAATCAGAAAAGACTCCCTCGTGCCCGTCATCGTTTTATCCGCAAGAGCGGACGAATCGGACAAGGTGGAGGCACTGGATCTGGGCGCAAACGATTATGTCACCAAGCCTTTCAGCTCCGCCGAACTGATGGCACGGGTCCGCTCCGCACTGAGAACGGCAGCCAGATATTCCGGCACGGCGCTCTCTCCCGACGGCACGTTCACACGGGACGACCTCCTCATCGACTACGGCGCGAGACGGGTTTTTATCGACCAGTCGGAAATCAAACTGACCCACACCGAATTTGACATTCTTTCTTACTTATCCCGATGCTCCGGAAAGGTTGTCACTTACAGCGCAATCATAAAAGAAATCTGGGGCTACAGCGATTCGGGCAGCGTCAAAAAGCTGCAGGTCAATATGGCGAATATGCGAAAAAAGCTGGGCGCAAAACCGGGAAAGAAAAACTATATCGAAAATGAACTTGGAATCGGATACCGCATGTAGGAGGACACGACAATTATGGATATCTTTGATGTTTTGACACTGACCGGAGGCTTAAGCCTGTTTCTCTTCGGCATGAGCGTGATGAGTGAAGCCCTGGAACGGCGCGCGGAAGGGAGTTTAAAGCTGCTCCTTGCCAGACTGACCCAGAATAAGACTGCGGGCTTTCTGACAGGGCTGGTCGTCACAGCCGTCATCCAGAGTTCATCCGCCGCCACCGTGATGGTGGTGGGCTTCGTCAATTCCGGCGTGATGACCCTGAAGCAGGCAATCAATGTGATTATGGGCGCAAATGTGGGCACCACCGTCACTGCATGGCTCCTGAGCTTAAGCGGTATTTCCAGCGACAACTTTTTTATACGGATGCTCAAACCCACCTCCTTCACACCCATTCTGGCTGCCGTTGGTATTCTGCTTTTCATGTTCGGAAAGACAAGTAAAAAGAAGGATTCGGGCACAATCCTTTTAGGCTTTGCCACCCTGATGTTTGGCATGGACACCATGTCCGGCGCCGTATCCGGCCTTGCCGATGTACCGGCCTTCCAGCAGATGTTTATCCTGTTCAAAAACCCGGTGCTTGGCATTATCGTGGGCGCCGTGCTTACGGCGGTGATCCAGTCGAGCTCCGCCTCCGTCGGTATCCTGCAGGCGCTCGCGTCCACGGGGCAGGTCTCCTACGGCGCGGCCATGCCGATTATTATGGGGCAGAATATCGGCACCTGCGCGACGGCGCTGCTCTCCTCTTTTGGCACCACGAAAAACGCGAAACGGGCGGCGGTTGTCCATCTTTCCTTTAATATACTGGGAACCCTGATCCTGCTTCTCGTCTTTCTGCCTGTATCTCTGTTTGTAAAACCCGCGCTTTTGGACGAGTCGGCGTCTCTGTTCGGCATCGCGCTCACCCACTCCGCGTTTAACATTTTATGTACCCTTGTGCTTCTCCCCACCTCCGCCCTGTTAGAAAAGCTGGCGGTAAGGCTTGTCCCCGACGCCGAGACGGAAGAAACCGCCTCCGTGCTGGACGAACGTCTCCTCGCCGCGCCCCATATTGCGCTGGACAGATGTCATTCGCTGGTAAGAGAAATGGCGGAAATTTCCACCGCTTCCCTGAAAGACGGGATGAAGCTGCTGACTCAGTACGATAAACAGACAGCGAAGGAAGTGCAGGAAGCGGAAGAAAAGTGCGACCACTATGAAGATATTTTAGGCACTTATCTGGTGAAACTGAGCAATTATCAGATGAGCGACGCCGACAGCGGCAGCGTCTCCATGATGTTAAAGGTGATCGGCGATCTCGAGCGGATTTCCGACCACAGTGTCAACATTTTAAAATCGGCGGAAGAATTAAAGGACAAAAAGCTGCAATTCACCGCCGAAGCCTTAAAAGAGCTGGACGTGCTTTGCCGCGCCGTATCTGAAATTATGACGCTCTCCTACACCGCCTTTGTGCAGAACGATCTGGAATTGTCACGAAACATAGAACCGCTTGAGCAGGTGATCGACGATCTGAAAGAGAACATGAGAAACGCTCATGTAAGACGTTTGAAAAAGGGTGTCTGCTCCATAGAGACAGGTTTTATCTGGCTTGACCTTCTCACTAATCTGGAAAGGGCGGCAGACCACTGTTCCAACATCGCCATCTGCATCATGGACAGTGCCAAAAACAGCATGAATCTGCACCATTCCCTTTCCGTAATGAAAGAGGAAAGTCCTTATTACAAAGACCAGTATGCCTTCTATTCGGAAAAATATGTACTGCCGGAAGTCAATTAATAAAATTGGTTCTCCGGACAGGCTCGTTTTCCGGCAGGCCGTAAGTTTCCTTCCCGAGCGCAATGCTCTTGATTAAGAACGTCATATTCCGCGCAAGCGTGCGCATGGTCTGTAACCCTTCCGCATCCTGCGCCGCTTCGCCCTGCAGCCTGCCGTGAACACTGTTCCAGTACTGGCTGGAGGCCACCGGCATACCACAGATCGTAAAATACTTGTTCAGCTCATCAAAAGTGGCCGACAGGCCGCCCCGTCTTGCCACGACGACACTGGCTCCTGCCTTCATGCGCTTGTCAAAGGGCGTGCTGTAAAACAGTCTGTCCAGAAAAGAAATCAGCGTGCCGTTGGCAGACGCATAGTAAACCGGGGACGCGATCACCAGCCCGTCGCAGGCCTCAAACTTCGGCGCCGTCTCGTTCACTATGTCGTCAAACACGCATTTTCCTTTTTCCGCACAGGAATTGCAGGCGATACAGCCCCGTATGGCCTGACTGCCGATCTGGATGGTTTCTGTTTCCACACCCTCCGCCGCAAAAATCTGCTCCATTTCCCGCAGGGCGATGGATGTGTTGCCGCCTGCACGCGGACTTCCGTTGATCATAAGTACCTTCATTGCTTTTTCCTCCTTATCGTCTTTTCTGTCTCATATACACCAAACTGCCACTCCTTCATCTCACCTTCTAACGCATTTTGTTCACTTTACCACATCAATGCAAAAATAACAACTACGACGGTCTCCGGGCAAATTAATTCTACTTCTTTCCTATTGACATACAGGTAACTTGTTTCCATAATTAAGAATGGAGGTTTATGCTGATGAAAACAATCGTAATTTACACTTCACAAACAGGATTTACAAAACGCTATGCTGAATGGATCGCGGAAGCAGCGGGGGCTGATTGCATTGAATTGTCAGCCGCAAAAAAGAAAGATCTGGCTGCATATGAAGCCATTATTTTTGGAGGTTGGGCTTGTGCGGGCAACATCAGTAAAATTAGCTGGTTTAAGGGAAATATGGATAAATGGGCAGACAAGAAGCTGATTGCATTTTGTGTTGGAGGAAGCCCGATAGACAACCCGGAAATTGACATAGCGCTTAAACGGATTTTCAACGAGTCGGAACAGAAAAAAGTCAGGATCTTTTACTGTCCGGGCGGGTTCAATTATGAAAAAATGTCCATGCCATCTAAACTGATGATGAAAGTGTTTGTAAAAACACTGAAAGCAAAAAAAGACAAGACAGAAGAGGATGAAATAATGGTTAAAATGATTTCTTCCTCTTATGACATTTCAGACAAAAAGTATATTGAACCGATTTTGCAATATCTGAAAAAATAACTTTAACGGCGGCAAAAATACATGCAGCATTTTCACCGCCCCATGCGCCTTTCACACTTTCTTCCGTGTGAAGCAGGCCCCGATGATCGCCCCAATCAGGGCAAACGGCGCTATTCTGATGAACAGCCACTCAAATGCGTGAAACAGCACTCCGGCTACTGCGGTTTCGGGATAACCGTAGTCCCAGCCCAGGTAAGGACTGTTTAATGCCATCAGTACAGCAAAAACAGCCGCTATAATCACACACAACGAGACAAAAAACCAGTGAATCACTTTTTGTCTTACCGCTTTTTCATGCGCAAGCTGTAAGTTTATGACCTCAAGCTTCCCGGCGATTACTCTCAGATCATCCTCCCTCGTCTCGTCCACGTTTTCTCCAAGCAGTGTGCTGACAGGTATTTCAAATACCTCTGATATGGAAATCAGCATATCGGCATCCGGAACCGACAAACCTTTTTCCCATTTAGAAATCGTCTGTCTCACCACATTCAGCTTGATTGCAAGTTCCTCCTGCGAAAGCCCTTTGGACTTTCTGATGGTTTTGATATTTTCATTCAGCATCAGGGATGCCCTCCTTTCACCATCATTATACGGAGGAATCCCCGTTGCGGCAAGCAACGCAAATTAACATTACCGTGTTCCGGCTTCTCCTGCCTTCTGTAACAGACTCTTAAATTTGGAAGACAGTCTGCACAGTTTGTCGTACAGGTCAAACGTGATTTCCGTAGTCGGAGCAACCCGTAAATAGGAACATACCATGCATACCATGGTGTAGCTGTCCATTATGGAGGATTTAACAACCATCATAATCATGACCGTCAGCACCAGCGCCGCCAGAAGCCCCATCATTCCGGGCACGCCCAAAACACCCAGAATGCCAAAGATACCAAACATGAAAAAGAACCATGCGACACCTGAAACAATGACAGCTATTACCGCCGTCTTAAGAGCGTCCTTTAGAATGGACTTCCAATTTTGAAAGTAAATAACCACGCCGTCAGCCGCACTCTTAAAGGACGACTGCTCTGCATGATAAAAGGTGTATGCCATACAGCATTCATCCAGATTTCCGAGCGCAATATTGACGAAGCTCTTGGCAAAAGAAACCAGAGACTCCATTCCGGGAATTTTTTCCAGAAAACTGCCTACAATGTTCAGTGTTCCGTTAATCTGCCTTACAGCTCCCGCCACCAGACGATCCACCGCAAAATATGCCGCCGCCGTTGCAAATTTTTCCTTTACGGCCTGCTTACCGAACGCAAACTGATCTTCCGGCAGACTGCCTGTCTTCACAAAATGGGTAACCACCGCAATATGTCCCGCCTTCAGCAAATAGCCTATGTAATACTGCGTAATGCCTACACCTCCCGCCGAAGCGCCAAGCCATAGCATCAGAAAAAATCCGACCATGCCATCATTTTGGGATAATGCCGCAATTCCCAATAAAATCATTCCAAACACAATGGAAAACAAAATGGCGCACCCTCCCAGAGCAAGTTTCAGCCATACAAATTTCATGGTCTTTCTGTAAACATCGTTTGCTTTCATTAAAAGCCCCTCCTTAAGTAAAATTACTTATCATTTTTTCTTTCCTGTGTTAAAATCAATTAACTCATCCGAAAAAAGCATAGCATACTGCCTCAAACAGAGGGGAAAAATTACGCAGGCGTGCGAAATATCGGCGCAAGCGCAAAACACAAAAAGGAGAGTGTCATGAAAATTGCGATCTGTGAAGATGAAAAGATAATGGCGGATAAAATCTGGCGTTTTTTCTTTGACATGAAAGATATCAATGCAAAATGTTATCCAGACTCCGAGAGTCTGTTATCAGATTACGAAAAAGGAGAACGATACGATGTCGTATTCTGCGACATCGTGATGAAAGCCATGAACGGAATAGAACTGTGCCGGGCAATCAGAAAGATTGACGAAAACGTGTATTTCTGCATGATAACAAACTATGTGGAATATGCCCCGTCAGGCTATGAGGCGGGTGTTTTCAGATATTTGTTAAAACCTGTCGCTAAGGAAGATGTATTGAAAGTTTTAGAAGATATGCAGAGTATTGCTTCTTCTTCCCAAAAAATAATCATCAAATCTTTCCATGAAAGCGTTATCGTCAAGTCAGAATCTCTGATCTATATTGAAGTGAAAGACAAATATTCCTTTGTCCATTATTGGACGGAAGAAAACCCGCGCAGAGAGGAAACCATCATTACCGCCAGCAGCCTGCATCATTTGGAGGAAACACTGTCCGGCAAAAACTTCTGCCGTATCCACCGAAAATATTTTATCAATATGGAACATATCGTAAGCTATAATAATATGTCGGTTGTAATGGACTGTGGGACTGCGCTTCCCATAAGCTACAGAAAAGCAGGCGCATTCAAAGATGCTTTTGAAGCGTTTCTATGACAGAAAACCAACCTTACGAAAGGATAATCTGAACGAAAATGGCAGCAGAAAATATTTTAGTGTCTCTATCCAATGTCATGGCATCACTGATTATATTATTTTATTATCTCTTGTTTTTTGCCAGAGACTTTACCGCTCATATGAAAAAATTACGATTTATTCTTATCGTTTTTCTTGTCATCCACGTTTTTGTTTTTATAACGGATGCCGATCATCTTGTCGCAATATCCGTTTTAGGCATACTTCCGGCCGTTGATTTTTTTTGCTGCCGCAGCCGCATTTACAATCTTTTTATGATAATTCCCGCCTGTCTCTTTTATACGTTAACGACAGTGTTTCCGATGTTTATGATCCCCCTGATCACAAGAAGCGGCTTCCATGAACTTTATGGAATAAGCTCTCTTACCCTTCCCGGTTTTATCTCCGATCTCTGCCTTACCGCATTACTGACAGGGACTTACATATTATGCCGCCGCAGGAAAATAGATTTACGGCTGAACTTCCTTGAAGTTGCAGGATTTTTGGCCTTTTTTGCCTTCGCTCTGTTTATGCTGCTCAGTATAGGGGTATATAATAACACGCTGGAATATGAATTGAGTGTCGTATTTGATTTACTTGCCACGTTTTTTATGCTGGCCATTTTTCTTGCGTACTGGAGTTATCTTATCATAGCGCGGGACCGGGCAAATAAGAAAAGGGACGCTGATTCCGCACAAAAATATATCGCTATGCAGCTCGAATATCTGGAATCAGAAGAGACCAACCGTCAGGAAATAAAGATATTGAAACACGATTTGCGCAATCACCTGCAGGTCATTCAGGAAATGTGTAATGCAAAGCAATATGCGCAGATGGAAAGCTATATCAGCGAATTATCGGGAAATCCCATGCTTTCAAAAAGGTTCTGCATCACGGGAAACCAGGCGGCAGATACCGTAATATCCATCAAAAAGGCATATGCGGACAATGCCGGCATACGCCTTACATGTGACGGTAGTTTTGCATGGCTTAATAATCTCTCTCCCATTGACGTATGCGCCGTTTTTTCAAATTTACTGGACAACGCGCTAGAGGGGTCAGCAGGCGCCGCTGACCCCTGTATTGAAATCACAGGCAGGGATCATGCACATTTTTATACCCTGACTTTCTCCAATACGGTTCCTGAAAACATAAAAATCAAAAACAATTCGGTAAAAACAAGTAAAACGGATAAAAAACATCACGGGCTCGGGCTTTCCAGCATTCATTCGGTAATCCGCAAATATGACGGCAGCTATACACTGAAATGTAAAGATAAGGTTTTTTGCATAAAGGCAGTCTTCCCCGTGAAATAAACTTTATCATCCAGACCATAATAAGCTGCATTCTTTTTGGCATCTGCAGCTCTATTCCGTTTATCACACATGATATCATATCGTACCTTTAGCAAATACTGATTATCGTTTACACAAAACCTCTGACAGACGCACAAACGGCGCTCTCACAGTTTTGTATCCGCCGGCAGATCAGGCAGGCTTCACCGGCACGTTTTACATCCTTCACTCGGATGAAATATGCCGCGCATAACATTTCGATGCATACCATCACACAGGGAACTGCCTGCTTCTCCTTTTCGGAAAGAGGATTGACACTCTCATATCCGGCAATCACCGACTTTACACTGGCAAGCCATTCCCTCTGCGTAAAGGCGTCATCCGTTTCTTCCGACAGCAGTCCTGTTAAAAAATAACAGACATCAAATATTCTTATATTTCTCTGGCTCAGATCAAAGTCGATATAGCCCGACAGTTCTCCACCCGAGAATAAAAAGTTCCCGAAATGAACATCCCTGTGTATCAACTGCACCGGCAGACTATCATACACAGCCTCCAGCTTCTCCACTGCTCCCGCGTATTCTTCCTGTCCGACAATCTGCCACTCATTGCGGATGAAAGTTTCCTGCACCCATCCCTTCATCTCTTTTAGCAGACTGTTATCCCAAAACTCCATTTTCTTTTCGCATGTGAGAAACGCGCTGTGCAGTCTTGCAATGGCACATCCCATTTTATAAGCCATTGTCTGGTCTTTCCTGTCGGAAATGTTGTTCCCCTCCAGTTTTTTCGACATGAGGAACCAGGCATCGTTATGCGCGGCATAACTTTCCCCATTTCTGACAGGAACAATCTCCGCAATCGGAATCCCGCATTCAGACAGCAATTTCGATATCTTACTGTTTCTCTCTATCTGTTCTTTGTTCTCGTACCTTTTTATGACATAAGAACGGTTGATCTCCCATGCGGAAGGATAAATCTGCAATACCCGCCCGTTTTTCATTCCCCATAAAGGGAGAATCTGCTCTATGCTCTCTCTCATTTTCTGATATTTCGCCTTTTCTTTCGCAATAATTCTTCTGACGCTTGGCTCTGACAAATGAAAGATATTTCCAAGCTGCCCGTTCGTCCTTCCCTCAAGGTGCATTAAATAAAGATGCCCGTTTCGTTTCTCCAGCTCTGTCTTATAGCCGGTCTGCCCCTTTACTGTACAGCCTTTCTCTTTCGGTATATACAGATAACCGCCCTGCACATATTTTTGAATCATGGAAAGTAATTCTTCCGGTAAAATATCACCCGCATTTACATATTTTATGCATACCACCCAATCGTTCTCAGAAATCAAGTGCACCTGCGCCTGTTTTTATTATAACAGGCCTAAAATACACATCGGCGATCATATTCGATTCTGTATCAAATATAATCACCGATCAGTATTTTTTCTATATTTTCGTTTTTTATGATATCCCTGCATTAAAAAACTTTTTCTATACGCTATGCTTCCCCCGGCGGCTCAGGCGTTTCCCCGCGTCTTCTTTCACGAGTTCAACGAAAACAGCCATAAGCGGAATGAAAAATATAATGCCGATAATCCCAAACAGTTCTCCGCCAATCATCGCCGCAACAAGCGTATAAAGCGGCGGAAGTCCCACCGAGCCGCCCACTACCCTCGGGTAGATAAACTGATTTTCAACAAACTGGACGACCAGATACACAATCAGGCAGCGGACCGCCAATGCGGGACTGATCAGCAGCGCAAGAATGACGCTGACCGCACCGGATATCAGCGCCCCCACATAGGGAATGATCGCACAGACCGCCGTCAGTACGCCGACCAGACTTCCATAAGGCAGCCTGAATACCGTAAATGCCAGAAACATCAGCACTCCAAGGATCACCGCCTCCGTACACTGACCTGACAGGAAATTGGCAAAAGACCTGTTAAATGTACTGCCAATATGAAGGATATATTCTGCCCACGCTGGTTTCAGATAGGCGCACAGCAGTTTTTTGGCATGTCCGCCTACCTGCTCTTTTCCCAGCACCAGATAAATACTGATAATCAGTCCGAAAGCCGCCGTTATCACTACGCTCGCGGCGGAAGATACCGTACTCACCACACGCTCCAGAAAGAAATTCGCGCCGCTTCCAATATTCTGCATCATTTTTTCCAGATTGATGTCTGCAAGCATCTCCTCCAGCCATGCCGCCTCTGGGTCAAGACTCTCCAGCCATGCAATCCACTGCGGCAGGCGCGCCTCTATCAGCAGATAAAGCCCCTTCCCTGAACTCACAAGCTCGGGGATGAGCAGGGTAAACACGAGCGTAAGCACCAATGCGATGCAGGCAAAGGTGAGCAGAAACGAAACGATTCGGTAACACTTATCGGACGGTTGTTTTTTCCGACTCTTCATCAGTTTCCGGAGACGCTTTTCGATCCCCGTCATGGGTACATTAATAAACAGCGCCAGTATGCCGCCGACGATCACAGGCAGAATCACTCCCATACCGTTTCCCAAAAAGCGAAGCACCTCATGAAGATTCATCAGGGCCGCGAATAATCCGACTCCCACGATCACGACCAGTAACGTCTGTTTTATTTTCTTTTCCATAAATACTTCCTCCTTCGACATGTTGATATCATAACACAGCCGTTTAAATCCTCATAGCCCATCCGTCAAAATTTTCCTGTTTCTGAACCGTTTCTGATACCCCCTTGTACATCCTTCCAAAATCTTCTATAATCATTATGACAAAACGGGCGGCGGCTCATAACCATTTTCAGGCAGAAACTGCCCGGACCAGGGCAGACGCCCCGACACGGAGGCCATATGATTACACAGGAAATACGAACCATCGACGAACTTTTACAGTTTGTGGACAGCCTTTTCCAAAAACACGGCGTGCGCCTGTGGTACCGCGGGGAGGAAAACGCGTCACTTACGCTGATCCCCTCCATTCAGCGCAGCAAAAAACGGCTGGAAGCCGAACGCTATATCACCAACGACTTTTACACCCGTGCCAGACAGATTATAGACAATCCTCCGGCCAAGCACAACTATGCAGGCTGGGTATCTTTGATGCAGCACTACGGCCTTCCCACAAGGATGCTGGACTGGAGCCTTTCACCCCTGATCGCGGTGTTTTTCGCCACGGAGACATACAGGGAACTGCCCGGAACAGACGGCTGTGTCTGGGTGCTGGCGCCCGGCCTTTTGAACGAGCAGGAAGGCTTCGGCAACTGTATCTATCCCATCGACGCGGACACCACGCAGGAGATGCTGCTGCCGGCTTTTAAACATGCGCATCACAACCATGAGCTGACAAACCGCATTCTGGCCTGCAGCTCCACGGAAAACAATCTGCGCATGTACTCCCAGCACTCCAATTTCACCGTCCACAACTCCCTGAAACATCTGGAAGATATCTGCGACGAAAACATGCTCTACAAGATCATTATCCCGAACGAGAGGAAGAAATACTTTATCGACAGTCTCCGTGTGCTCGGTATCACGGAGAGCTTCGTCTATCCCGATCTGGATCATATATCGGCTGATCTTCGAGACGAATATGGCATCTGATAAACCCAATATATCCAGCCGTCCAGGGCAATTGCGGAATCCGTACTGCAGATTCCGGAAAGGAACGCATAATTTATGAAAATTGTACTCTCTCACTTGACCAAAACCTTCCCCGGCAGGGGCAGAGGAAATAAAAAAAAGGAAGACGTCATCGCCGTAAATGATTTCCACTTTGAAATACCCGACGGGAAACTGGTGGGACTCCTCGGTCCTTCCGGCTGTGGAAAAAGCACGACGCTGAACCTGATCTGCGGTTTGCAAAAACCTACAAAAGGCCAGATTTTTTTCGATGAGGAGGACGTCACACCGCTCCCCCCGGAAAAACGGGGCGTAGGCATGGTATTCCAGAATTATGCGCTCTATCCCCATTTAACCGTGGAACAGAATATCCGCTTCCCTCTGGAAAACCTGAAAGGCGAAGCGAAGCTTTCCAAAGAAAACATGCGCGCGCGAGTGGACGAAGCCGCAGGGCTTGTGCAAATCGGCGATCTTCTGGACCGGAAACCGGCGGAACTGTCCGGCGGCCAGCAGCAGCGCGTGGCTATCGCAAGAGCGCTGGTTAAGCTCCCGCGGGTGCTGCTTCTGGACGAGCCCCTCTCCAATCTGGACGCCAGACTCAGGCTCCAGACCCGGGAGGAAATCCGCCGTATCCAGAAAAAGACCGCTGTCACCACCATCTTTGTCACCCACGATCAGGACGAGGCCATGAGTATATCCGATCTCATTGTGGTGATGAAGGACGGACTGGTGCAGCAGATCGGAAAACCGCAGGAGGTTTACGACAATCCCGCCAATTTATTTGTGGCTAAATTCCTTGGAACACCGCCCATCAACCTCTTTGAAGGCAGCGTGAAAAACGGCGTTCTTTTCATCGGGGAAGAGGCGGTTCTCACGCTGAAAAATGTACCCGACCAGCCTGTCCACGCGGGTATACGGCCGGAAGGTTTTATTCTGTCAGAAAACGGCTCTCTCACCTGTCGTTTAAGCAGGCCGGAAGTCATGGGACGTGACGTGAGTATCGTCTCTACCCACCCCGCCTCACAAAATCCTGTCATCCGTTCCATCGTGGACGCGGAGAGCTGTGAGCAGCTTTCGGGCGATACCGTGCGCTTTATGCTCAAGCCGCGAAAGGTCTTCCTCTTCGCGAAGGACACCGGCGTCCGCATTCCCTTTGAGACAGAAAAATAAGATTGGAGATTCCTATGGAAAACCAAAACCTGAAAGGCTGGCTCTACCTGCTGCCCGCGCTCCTGTTTTTGGGCGCGTTTCTGATCTATCCCTTAATCGACGTGTTTGTCTACTCCTTTGAGGAAGGCTACAACTCCGCTTCCCAGACATTTTTCGGAACCGGCGGCTACAATTATTCCTATGTCCTGCACGACGCATATTTTTTGCAGGCGCTGAAAAACACTTTTATTCTTGTTGTCATTACCGTGCCGCTCTCCACCGCGCTTGCGCTTTTGATCTCTGTGGCGCTCAGCTCCATTAAGCCCCTGCAGGAACTGTTTCAGACGATTTTTTTCCTGCCCTATGTAACTAACACGCTGGCGGTGGGTCTGGTGTTTATGATTCTCTTTAAAAAAACACCCTACTCCGACGGACTGGTCAATCTCCTGATCCGGTGCTTCGGCGGCAGCTCCGTGGACTTCATCGAAGGCCCCTACTGGGCGAAAATGTTCGTGCTCTGCCTTTATACTGTCTGGGTCGTCATGCCCTTTAAAATTCTTATTCTGACAAGTGCGCTCGCCAGTGTAAACCCAGTCTGCTACAACGCCGCGAGAGTGGACGGCACCGGACGGACCCGCATATTTTTCAGGATCACCCTGCCCATGATTTCCCCCATGCTCTTCTATCTGGTCATCACGGGATTTATCGGCGCGTTTAAAGCCTACAGCGACGCGGTGGCGCTGTTTGGCACCAATCTGAACGCGGCCGGCATGAACACCATCGTAGGCTATGTATACGACATGCTCTACCGGGACAGCGGCGGCTATCCCTCCTACGCATCGGCGGCGGCTATCATCCTGTTTGCCATCGTCCTGACCATCACATGCATCAATCTGCTTGTGAGCAAAAAGCATGTGCATTATCACTGAGTCTGAGAAATCAAGGGGGATATAAAAATGAAGAAAAAGAGCATTCTCACCGCATTCATCTATTTGTTTCTGGGATTCTGGGCATTAGTCGTACTGTTTCCCTTCTACTGGATGGCGCTGACCTCCGTGAAGGATTACGGCGCCTACAACGCAGAGTACATTCCGCAGTTTTTTACCCTCTCTCCCACCCTGCAAAACTATGCGGACGCCTTTACCACCGTTCCGCTGGGACGGTATCTCTTAAATACGCTTGTGTTCACACTCGGCACCACGGCGCTGATGCTCGTCGTCATTACGCTGGCGGCCTTCGCCTTTGCGAGACTGCAGTTTGCGGGGCGTGACATCGCCTTTACCCTGTTTCTGGCGCTGATGATGATTCCGAACGAGCTGGTGGTGATCACCAACTTTACCACCATAACCAGTCTGGAGCTGCGAAACACCTTTACGGGACTGATTCTGCCCTCGGTGACCTCCGTGTTTTATATTTATCTGCTGCGGGAAAATTTCGCCCGGATTCCCGACGAGCTCTATTACGCCGCCAAGGTAGACGGCACATCGGATCTGCGCTTTTTGCGAAAGGTGATGCTTCCCCTCTGCCGCCCCACGCTTGTCACCATCACGATCCTTAAAATCATCGAGTGCTGGAATTCTTATGTATGGCCAAGGCTGATCACCGACGACGCCGATTACTTTCTGGTCTCCAACGGCATACAGGAAATCCGTGAAAACGGATTCGGACGGGCGAATATCCCCGCCATGATGGCCGCGGTGGTCGTGATATCCCTGCCGCTTGTCATTCTGTTTCTCCTGTTCCGCAAGCAGATTATGTCCGGCGTGGCCAGAGGCGGAACCAAGGGTTAAATCAGTCAAAACCGTTTCGGAAAGGAAAAACCATTGAAAAACAGGTATGGAAAGATAAAAGTACATTTGAAATGGCCAAAAGCACTGGCGGCGCTTTTCGTCGGCGTAAGTCTCTTTACGCTTACCGGCTGTCACGGCTCCAAGGCCCTGCCGGCGTTCACCATGCCAGAGGAACTGAATACCTCGAAGAAGTGTGAAATCACCTTCTGGGCCAAGAACGACACAAACAAAAACCAGACCGACATCTACAAAAAGGCCATCGCTGATTTTGAGTCGCTCTACCCCCATATCAGGGTCAATATGAAGCTCTACACCGACTACGGCAGGATTTTCAACGACGTGATCACCAATATCTCCACAGGCACCACGCCGAATGTGTGCATCACTTACCCGGATCACATCGCCACCTACATGACCGGAAAAAATACCGTGGTTCCTCTGGATACGCTTTTTGCCGACGAAAAATACGGTCTTGGCGGGAGTGCGCTCCTCTACGACGGCCCGACGCAGGAGGAAATCGTTCCCCGGTTTCTCTCTGAATGTGTGCTGGAAGGACAGCACTACGCCATCCCTTACATGCGCTCCACCGAGTGCTGCTATATCAACAAAGACTATGTAGAAAAGCTGGGCTATACCCTGCCTGACGTGCTGACATGGGATTTCATATGGGAAGTGTCAGAAGCCGCCACCGCCAAAAATGCGGACGGCACCTTCGCCTTAAACGGCCAGAATGTAATGATTCCTTTTATCTACAAGTCCACGGACAATATGATGATCCAGCGGCTAAAACAGCAGGGAGCGGACTATTCCACGCCGGAGGGCGATATCGGCCTTTTTAACGATACCACCGAGGCTTTTTTGTACGAGATCGCAGACCATGTGGAAAGCGGCGCTTTCTCTACCTTTAAGATTTCCAGCTATCCCGCCAATTTCCTCAATGCGGGACAGTGCGTGTTCGCCATCGACTCCACGGCGGGCGCCACATGGATGGGCGCTGACGCGCCTCTTTCGGATATCAGTGAGGACGCTTTCGTGGACTTTGAGACTGAGGTACGGATGGTGCCCCAGATCGATCCCGAAAATCCGCAGATGATTTCCCAAGGGCCTTCGATCTGCGTATTCAACAAAGCTGATCCCCAGGAAGTGCTGGCCTCATGGCTCTTCGCCCAATATCTTCTGACGGACGAGGTGCAGACCGGCTACGCCCGGACGGAAGGATATCTGCCCGTCACCTCAAAGGCGCAAGCCTCACCGGCCTATCAGGAATATCTGGCCAAAAGCGGAGAAGACAACCAGACCCATTACCGCATAAAAATCGAGGCCTCAAAACTTCTTCTCTCCCATACCGGAGACACCTTTGTGACACCCGTATTTAACGGCTCCGCCTCTCTTCGGAATGCGGCGGGACAGCTTATTGAAAATGTGGCAAATTCCGTGCGGCGCGGGGAAACGGTGGATGACGCTTACATGGAAGCGCTTACCGCGGACGTCACCGCTCTCTACCGTCTGGACCAGAAAGACATCGCATCCGGCAGCATACAGGAGCTTGGGCCGTTACCGCAGACTGCCGTCCTGCTCCTCGCTGCGCTTCTCCTTTCATGGTGCCTGATTTTGGTCTATGTGTTGTCCGATTTTGTCAAAAAGAGAAAAAAGCATTGATTTATTCACTAGGTATGGTATAATCGTCGCTGTAATAGCTAACCAGAGAAACGCTATATAGCTTGGAGGAGGAAAAGATTATGAAAAAGACACTTGCATTAACTTTGGCGCTGGCTCTTGTGTTATCTCTCACGGCCTGCGGCGGGGATGATCCCGGCAAAAAGTCCAAAGGCGTTATGACCTACGCAGAGTACATGGCCGCTGACCTCGAGAGCGAGGTTGTGATCGAGACTTATGTACAGGCAAAACAAGCATGGTGGGAGGATAAGGCTACTCTCTACACACAGGATAAGGACGGCGCATATTTCATCTACAACGCTGTCTGCTCCGAAGCGGATTACGCGAAGCTGACCCCCGGCACCAAGATCAAAGTAACCGGCTACAAGACCGAGTGGTCTGGCGAAGTGGAGGTTGCGGAGGGCGCAACTATTGAAATTCTGAAAGGCAATTATGTGGCTCCCATAACCGACGTTACCGACCTGCTCGGCACAGACGGACTGATCGACCACCAGAACCAGTTTGTCTCCTTCAAGGGACTGACCGTGGAAGCTGCCGATGACAGCGGCGCCGCTTTCCTCTATAACTGGGACGGCTCCGGTGAGGAAGGCAGCGATCTGTACTTCAACGTCTCCAAGGACGGGCAGACCTACACTTTCACGGTGGAATCCTATCTGTGCGACAGCACCACCGACGTTTATCAGGCTGTCAAAAACTTAAATGTCGGAGACACGGTTGACATGGAAGGTTACCTCTACTGGTACGAGGGCGTAAATCCGCATATCACTTCCCTTACCGTGAAATAAAACAGTTACAAAGCACATCAAAGGAGCTGACCGTTCATACCGGTACGGCTCCTTTTTCATTCTCTGAATCGTCGCTGCCCGATTTCACGCAGACAAAAATTCGTCAAATGTCACAAATATCGTGTGGGACCGGTTGTATCGGAACCGGTTTTGTGCTATATTTCTTCTATACGAAACGATATTATGCTCACTAGTTGACATAAAATCCACTTCCCTGAAAGGAGATTACCAGAATGCATAAAAGAGTTTGGAGTTTTATCCTGACGGTCTGCCTGTTGCTGGCGCTGACACCGAATACCGCGATGGCGGCAACCATGGAAAGAACGTCCATCGTTATCCGTGAAACTTCCGTAACGGAAGATCAGAACGCGCAGGAAGCTCCGGCAAAACAGCCGGAAACGATGAAAAAGCAAACGGCAGCGCCCGTGGCTGTCCCTTCGGATCTGGAGGGCAGCGGCACGGAGACGGATCCGTACCGCATCAAGGATGCTGCGCAGCTTCGCAGGTTTGCCGATGCGGTAAACGGTGTAGGCGGCGCGCCGAATACGGGAATATGCGCGGTTCTGACACAAAACATCAATTTGTCCGGCGTTTGCGGCGCCGATACCGGCTCGTGGACTCCCATCGGAACGAATGCACATCCCTACAGAGGAACCTTTGACGGCGCTTCCTTTGCGGTGAGCGGCCTGTACTGCCAAAAGCCGGGCGGCTCTTACGCGGGTCTGTTTGGCTCCAACGCAGGCATTATAAAAAATCTGGGCGTGTCAGACGGCAGCGTATCTGCGGGCAGTTATGCCGGCGGTCTGTGCGGCATCAATAAAGGCACCATAACAGGCTGCTACAGCGCAGCCTCTGTCAGCGGCGACAAGTACACGGGCGGCGTCTGCGGCTACAATTACAGCGGTGCGACAGTCAGTGTCTGCTATAATACCGGTGCCATAAACGGCGGCAAATATGTGGGCGGCATCTGCGGTTACAACAAAAGTACGACGTCCGACTGCTACAACACGGGAACAGTAATCGGAAACGGCACGAGCATAGGCGGTATCTGCGGCTATAACAGAAACCTGGTTTCCGGCTGCTTTAATACCGGCGAAGTCGGCGGCGGCTCCAATTATGTGGGAAGTGTATGCGGCTATAACCATTCCGGAAGTACGTTTGTAAACTGCTACTATCTGATCACGGGTACGGAAAAAGGAAATTACGGTACCGGCATGACGCAGCAGCAGTTTTCCTCGGGTGAAGTCTGCTATGCCTTAAATGAGGGAAACGGCGGCAGTGTTGTCTGGAAGCAGACCTGCGGCACAGGTCTTCCGGGATTTGGCGGAAAAACCGTATACCGTGCGCAGACACCCAAAAGTGACGGCAGCACGGTCGTCGCCTACACCAACGACAGCACTAAAAAGACAGTGGCATCTACCGCCCCTGCACCGTATACTGCTCCAACGTATGCCAGCTCCGGGGAAAACACGGGTAATAACTCCGGCGGACATACGCATGTATATCAAGAGCCGAAGTGGGACTGGAAGAAATACGAATCCGCCAAGGCGGTTCTGACCTGTCAGGACTGCGGAGAAGAGTTCGTGCTGAAAGCTTCCATCAAAAAAGAGGTGACGGAGCCTACCTGCACGGAGGACGGGGAAACCGTTTATAAGGCTTCTGTGGAGAAAGACGGGATTACCTTTAAGGATAAGAGGGTTGTGGAGAAGGAGCGGACGGGGCATAGTAAGGAGCCTGATGAAATACCTGGTTCAGATGGAGAACAGACATGTGCCGGGCCAATATATACGGATACTTTCTATATGTGTACAACATGTAAGAAATACTTTAAGGATAAGGATTGTAAGCGTGAACTTACCAAGGCAGATGCTGGGTTCAAACCAGCTTTAAAACACAAGTACGCACTCAATGACTGGTCTTTAACTATCCCAAATATGGCTGCTGCGATTTTCCAATGCGATGTATGTAATACGAAAAAAGCTGTAGCAGCATCAGTAAAGCTTACAAAAACTATTACTGCTCCAAAATGTGAAGTGGCAGGCCAAGGTCTTTATACCGCGACCGTGACTTTCCAGAACAAAGCATATCCGAAAATAGAATATGAAGGAGAAATTCCGGCATTAGGCCATAAATTCAAGCTCGATCCTAATTCTAAGGAGCCTCAATATAAGTGTGCCAGACCCGGATGTGATAAAAGTGAGCTTGTGAAACCAACCTCCCCTGCTCCAACACCCTCTCCCTCCACAAAGGACACCACCGAAGACGGAACCCTGACTCCGGGCGAACCCCTGCCGGAAGCCGAAGATCCTTCTCTCCTGCCAGGCGTGGAAGAAACACCGGAACCCCCCGCCCCAAATGAAGGACAGGACGACGCAGGAGAAGCGGAAGCGCCGGATGAGTCTGAGGGTACAGACACACCGGAGAATCCAGACATTCCAGACAGTTCTGGCGGACAGGACACACCAGAAAATCCAGACGGCTCTGACAGTTCCGGCGGGCAGGACACACCGGAAAATCCGGGCGGATCTGACAGTTCCGGCGGACAGAACACACCGGAGAATCCGGACGGCTCTGGCGGAACAAATACACCGGTTAATCCGGGCGGATCAGGCGATTCTGACGGATCGAACACCCCGAATACATCGGACGGATCGGGTACACCCGGCGACACCGCTGCACCGGAGACCCCGGACGAATCGAACGGTTCTGATGGAACAGTCATACCGGATGCACCGGATATAACGGACGAATCAATCGAAACAGAAAGCACAGACGATATCATGGATCTACAGGCAAATGCGTCGCGATATGGCCTGCTCTATCCCGAAGGGGAGGCAGACAGGATCGAAGAAAACGCAATCAATCTCCAGGCGGCAGCGGCTGGAAATGCCGCAATGCAGACCGGCGCACAGCAGAGCATTCCTATGTGGGGCGCAGCCATCGCGCTGATGCTGCTTGCGGGCATCATATCCCTTGTGATCCTGCAAAGAAAGTACAAGGAATCCGAGTAAAAAATCGAGCGTCGGCACGCTCGATTCAGAGAATGCTTCGCATTCTCCTTGAATGTTTTACACTATCGCAATTTCCTATTATATTAAAAAACAGGGGGAGTCAAACCGACTCTCCCTGTTCTTTTTGATATCATTCTATTATGCTCATTTTGTATATCAGGAAATTTTATTTCGGCCCGTCTATCACCTGATACAGCCGCTCCAGCCTATCTTCACTGAGCGCCCTCGGCCCGCCAAGCTGCGCTGTCCGGTACAGAAGCTCCGCATAAAATTCCACAGATTCCATCTTCATATAAGCCGTCTGCAAATCCGCCGCCCATGTGAGCGCACCGTGGCTTTCCAGAAGGATCGCCTGATAGTCCGCCAGATAAGGCTCGATGGCATCCGGAATTTCCGCCGTGGAGGGCGTGCCGTAAGGCGCAAGGGGCACTTTCCCGAAATTGACGATCACCTCCGGCATAATGGGACTGTCAAGCGCTCTTCCCATCACCGCAAAGCTGGTGGCGAAAATGGGATGCGCATGTACCACCGCCATAATATCCGGCCGCTTTCTATATACCCGCAGATGCATTTTCACCTCGGAGGACGGCCCGAACCCTTCCGCCATTTCCAGCACATTTCCCTCCATATCCAGTTTGCAAAGCTGCTCCGGCTTCATAAAGCCCTTGGAAACACCTGTGGGCGTACAGATTATCGCATTCTCCGAAAGCCGCACTGAAATATTGCCGTCGTTGGCCGCCACCATGCGCCGCCCGTACATCCTTCTCCCGATCTCGCAGATCTCTTCCCGAACCGCCTTTTCCTCCGGCATGATTTTCCTCCGTCCTGAAACACTCACTCTTCCCGCCTGCATACAGCCGCCTGTCAGATTTCCCTTCCGGCTGCCTGCGGACTGTGCTTTTCGCCACTAAAATACCCCTGAAATAAAAATTTCGATACCAATCGCTATTAAGATAACACCGCCTAACACCGCCGCCCTGCCGGAAAGCGCCATCCCGAACTTTTTACCAATGATAAGCCCTGTCAGACTGATCACAAATGTGACCGCTGAAATAATGCATGCGCACACGAACGCCATCATAAACCCATATTCCGCAATCGTAAAGCCGACCGATAAAGCATCTATCGAAGTGGCGACACCCTGCACCAGGAGCGCAGCCAGACCCAATCGGATCTTTGCCTCCTCTTCCCCGCTGTTTTTGATGCCGTCCCGCAGCATCTTGCCGCCGATATATAATAGCAGAACGAGCGCAATCCACGGTATGCATTTGCTGAATACCGTAAAATACCGGATCAGCGTATGGACGCATATCCATCCGATCAATGGCATGACCGCCTGAAAAACGGCAAATATGCCTGCCACGCCGCACATTTTTTTCCGTCTCATGTCCGGCTCGTTCAATCCGTTAGCCATAGAAACCGAAAAGGCATCCATGGCGAGTCCGACGCCGAGAAGCGCGCTTTTTATAAAAAATACCAGACTCCACTCCATCTTCCGTTCCTATACCGCCGCAGTAGCCTCCCCCAGCCACGTAAGCTCCTCTCCCGTAAAATAAGGCGCAAGCGTCTCGTACACCTTTGTATGGTAATCATTTAGCAGTCTGATTTCCCGCGGTGTCATCAGACTTACATCAATGGCATCCCTGTCAAAGGGAACCATGGTGAGCGGCTCCAGATACATAAACTGCCCGTAATTGGTCTTCTCTCCTTTTCTGACAAGCACCAGATTCTCATGCCGGATGCCAAACTGCCCTGCCAGATACAGCCCCGGTTCATTGGAGAGCACCATTCCCTCCTCCAGAGGTACACAGGCCGTCCCGCCGTCCATACGCCAGCGGAAGCTCTGGGGGCCTTCATGCACACTCAAAAGATATCCCACACCATGGCCCGTACCGTGGTTATAGTCCAGCCCCTCCTCCCAGAGCGGCTGTCTCGCCAGCACATCCAGATTTTGTCCGCAGGCGCCCTCCAAAAACTTCGCAGCACCCAGACGCAAGTGTCCTTTCAGTACCAGCGTGTAAGCTCTTTTCTCTCGCGCCGTCAATTCTCCCAGCGCAATCGTGCGGGTAATGTCCGTGGTACCTTCACTGTATTGCCCGCCCGTATCGGCAAGGCAGAAGCTCTTCGGCTGCATCGCCGCATCCGTCTCCGGAGTCGCCTCGTAGTGCACGATGGCTCCATGGGGGCCGTAGGCCATAATCGGATCAAAACTTGGCCCCAGATATCCTTCCGTCTGCGCCCGAAATTCTTCCAGCCTGGAAGCCGCACTGATCTCCGTGATCTCCTCCCCGCCCACATGGGATTTCAGCCAGTAAATAAACCGTGTTACCGCCACCCCATCCTTCACATGAACCGAACGCATACGGGTGATCTCCCGCTCTGTCTTCACTGCCTTTAACAGGCCGATGGGGCTGGGTTTGTCGATCTTTTCCACGCCTTTGGAAATCAGCCTTAACAGCCGGTAACTGACCCTCTTTTTATCCACAAGGATTCTCTGTCCTGCAGGCAGGGACGCCGTCATATCCTCTATGCTCTCGTAGGGCAGGAGGGTTACCCCCGCCTTCGCCAGTTCGCCGCATATCGTTTCGGAAAAAGCGCTCTTCTGTGCGCACAGCAAGGCACGTTTCTTCGTAATCAGCATATAGGCAAGAAAAACGGGTGTATGCCGCACATCGCCGCCACGCAGGTTTAAAAGCCACGCGGTTTCATCCAGCGCCGTCACCAGAAGGGCGTCTGCCCGCTCCTTCTCCATTTCCTGCCGCACCTTCTCAAGTTTTTCCTCTCTGGAAAGACCTGCATAGGATATTCCCAGCTCCCACACAGGTTCCGCCGACATGGACGGCCGGTCCTCCCAGATCTTGTCAACCAGATCCCTTTTCCCGTAAAAAGTAACCTGCTTCGCCGCCGTCTTCTCCTTGAGTTCCTCCACAAAAGCGCCCGTCACGGTCCGTCCGTCGAACCCGACTACCGCTCCCCTTCCCAGATGCTCTCCCAGAAACTCCGGAAGCGTCGAAACCTCCGGCTGTCCGCTCTTCATCAGCTCAATGCCGCTGCCCGCAAGCTGTTCTTCCGCCTGCAGAAAATATCTGCCGTCCGTCCACAGCAAAGCCCTGTCCTGCATCACCAGAAGCGTACCCGCAGACCCCGTAAATCCGGACAGATATTCCCGCGCCTTAAAGTAATCACCCACATACTCGGAGCAGTGAAAATCCTCCGTGGGAACAATGTACGCCGAAAGATTTCTTTTCCGCATCTCCCCCCGAAGCGCCTGCAGTTTTTCTATCGTATTCATACCCACCTCATTTCCGCGCCTTTCACCGCGCATAATTTTTACCCTTATACTTATTTCTGCCCCGTTCCCGGCACCACCGCATAAAACGCAATCACCTCGTCACTCTCATTGCGCAGACTGTGACTGTGCCCATTCGGGCAGTAATGACAGCTCCCGGCAGGCAGAACTTCTCTTTCACCATCGCTTATAACCACACCCGTCCCCTGTAGCATAAAAACAATTTCACTGTCCGTCTCGTGGGTATGCAGACCGATACTTGCCCCGGGTTCCAGGGACGCCCGCATGATTTTACATGCCTCGTCCGCGTACATGCGCGTCTTAAACTGCTTCTCCCCGCCTTTAAAATTGGGGAGCACCTGCTCTTCCATCGCGTCAAAATTTATAATCATACGATTTCATACCTCCTGCATCTTTTCTCTTCTCTTTACTATACTATCCCGCCTGTGGAAACGCAAGCCAAAAAGCCACAAAACAGGCCTTCAGGCACTGGTTCCGGCATCCCGGATTCCATGTTTGACAAAAGAAGAACACCGTGCTAGAATAAGTCTGTCTTTTGAAGAGAGAGGTGAAAGGATGAAGAAATAATCTGCTTTTGATTGCATGAATGTTTTCAAGGTATGGAGATTCGGTTCCATACTGTTTTCGTGCCGCCAGAAGTGGATTATGTTCTCACCGCCTCTCTTTTTGTGTGCACTGTTTTGATGCGTTTCCATGTGCCACACTTCCCATAGAAGCGGTTACGCGTGTAAGAGAACTTTCCGGCGGCGGAGGGTTCTTTTTTCGTTGCACGGAAAATCCGGCAGCCGGGACACACCTCCGCGTCTGACGGCGATCTGTGAAAGGAGAGATGTGTATGTCGCAAATACTTGTAAACAATCTGACATTTTCCTATGAGGGGAGCTTTGACAATATCTTTGAAAACGCCTCCTTTTCCATCGACACCGACTGGAAACTGGGATTTATCGGCAGAAACGGAAAGGGAAAAACGACTTTTCTGCGCCTGCTGACAGGAAATTATGCTTACCGTGGAAACATAAACGCGTCTGTCGCTTTTGATTACTTCCCCTACGCTGTCACCAGGGCGCAGCGAACGCTCCCGGCATCCGCCTTCCTTGAAGAGCTGAAATCGGGATGCGAGGAGTGGCGGGTGATCTGTGAATTGGCGCAGCTAAACGAAGACGCGGATATCCTTTACCGCCCTTTTCAAACCTTAAGCTTCGGAGAACAGACCAAGATTCTGCTGGCCGTCTTATTCTCCGGTGAAAATGACTTCCTGCTGATCGATGAGCCGACAAACCATCTGGATCAGAACGCCAGAGAAACCGTTAAAAATTATCTGACCGGCAAGAAGAGCTTTATTCTTGTGTCCCATGACAGGGATCTGTTAGACGCCTGCACCGATCACGTCCTTGTATTAAACAGACAGACCATTGAAGTGCAAAGCGGTAATTTCAGCATCTGGTGGGAAAATAAGCAGAGAAAAGACCAGTTTGTGATCGCAGAAAATGAGAAACACATGAAGGAGATCGGAAAACTAAAGCAGGCAGCCAGACGCACCGCCGCGTGGGCCGACAAAAACGAAGCCACCAAGATCGGCTATGACCCTGTCAAAGAACATGACCGCAGCATGGGCACAAGAGCTTATATCGGCGCCAAAACCAAGAAAATGCAGAGCCGGGTGACTCAGATGAAACAGCGGATAGACAGGGAGATTGAGGAGAAGGAAGGACTTTTGCAGGATCTGGAAAAAACGGTGGATTTAAGACTTGCACCGCTCTTCCACCACAAGGAAAGGCTTGTACAGCTACGGGACTACAGCCTGCAATACGAAGATGCGCAGACGCCTGTCTTTACAGGGGTAACCTTTGAGATCCGGCGCGGTGACAGGATCGCCTTGCACGGGGAAAACGGGTGCGGGAAATCAACTCTTATAAAAGTGATTCTGCAAAGAGCCGGATTTAAAAATTTTCCTATGAAGTTCTCAGAAGACGGACTCTGTGAAACCGCTTCCGGACTTGTAATCTCCTATGTCAGTCAGGACACTTCCGGTCTGGCGGGCAGCATTGCCGACTTCTGTAAAAAGAAAAATCTGGATCAGAGCCTGTTCTGCTCCATTTTAAGACAACTCGACTTTGAGCGCGTGCAGTTTATGGAAAACATGGAGGACTACTCGGAAGGACAGAAAAAAAAGACGCTGCTGGCAGCAAGCCTGCTGACACCGGCCCACCTTTATATCTGGGACGAACCGTTAAACTATATCGACGTTTTCTCCCGGATGCAGATAGAGAAGCTGCTTCTTAAGTATGAGCCGACACTTCTTTTTGTGGAGCACGATGTGCGGTTTCGGGAGACGGTGGCTACAGAGGTGGTCACACTTCCCGCCCCGTCCCGCTGTCTTCTCCACTGATTTCAAAAAGAACAGCCTTCCCGGACTTCCATCCGTAAAGGCCGCGCCACCGCTTCGTGAAATGCAGACAGGGACGGTACGCCATGTACCGTCCCTTCTCATCTGTGAAGTAAACGTGATAAAAACAAACCTGCCTTCCCGTTTTCCGGTGATGCAGACAGTATGTACCTGAATCAATGAAACCATCATAATCTCACGTCAAACGGCACATACCCTTCCGGTGTCCTCAGCTCCTCCGCCAGCGTCTCCGGAACCGCCTCCGCAGCGGCCGCCTCTTCCGCAAGCTCCTCCGTGGATTCCTGCACGGCTCCATCCACCATTTCCCCGATGGTCTCCTCTGTCAGTTCCTCGACCACTTCCTCGATTTCTTCCATGATCTCTCCGAGTTCGCCGGTATCCTCTGTGCCCAGCGCTTCCTCGACAAGCTCTTCCAGACGTTCCTCCGGAGTCTTTGGCTCCATCTTGTCTACCGCCTCCGCGATCTGCTCTCCGCGTTCCGTGGACTCATCCAGAATATGGAACATCTGCTCCTGATTGTAAGCCGCCTTAATTGACGTAATCTGATCCTCATATGACTGGAACATTTTCAGCTTTTCGGCAATCTCTTCCACGCTCTCGCAGGAGACGTTTTTCAGATTTTCTTTCTGCTTCTCAAAAAATTCCACCTGCTTCTGTGTCTCTTCCTGACGCTCCATTCTATCCTGCGTACTCTTTAACATTCCGCCGGCATTCATCCTGCGCAAAATACCGCTTGTCACATCCCATGAAATATTCATAAACGCCAACCGCCTTTCTGTCTTATATGACCGCGTATCCATTTCCCTGTGCTGTTATTTATTTCGGTATGCAGAACCTGTTTCTAAAGTCGCTTTGTCATCAATCACCCTTTTTTTGTCACAGATGGAAAAACCTGCAGGACTCAACCAACGGTTTGTGTACAAAAACACCTCTCTGGTATATGATGTAACAGACAGATCACACTTCAAAACAGAGGAGAATGCAAATGGACCAGACAAAAATCGGGCGTTTCATCGCCCAACGCCGCAAGGACAAAGAACTAACGCAGGCGCAGCTTGCCGAAAAGCTGGGTATTACAGACCGGGCCGTCTCCAAATGGGAAACCGGAAAAAGTATGCCTGACTCTTCTATCATGTTAGAGCTTTGCGAAATATTAGGCATCACTGTCAACGAATTGTTAAGCGGGGAGGTTATCACAATGGAAAACTATGAAAAAGCAGCGGACGCAAACCTGATCGCACTGAAAAGAAAAGACGAAAATAATATGACCAAAAATGAAATCATCGCTATCCTTTTTTCCATGGCACTTTTGACCGGCATGATGGTATGCCTGATCTGCAACATCGCCATATCCGGCGCCCTGACCTGGTCATTGATTCCGATCAGCTCCATCATCTACGCATGGGTGGTTTCTTTCCCTTCCATTATTTTAGGAAAAAGGGGCATCCTCGCAAGTCTGGTATCACTGAGCGCGTTTACCGTTCCCTACCTGTTTGTATTAAGCCGCCTGACCGGAGTGACCGGCGTCTTTTCCATCGGGACGGCAGTCGCTTTCGTCTCCATCTTATTTTTGTGGATCATCGCTATACTTTGCCGGCGCATCGGAAAAGCCGGAAAATTTACAATCGCGGGAATCATTTTCTTATCCGCAATTCCGCTTGTGTTTGCCATCAACGCCGTGCTGGCAGGAATGATCTCCGATCCTTTCTTCGACGTGTGGGACATGCTGGCCGTTTCTATTCTTCTGATCCTTGCATCCGGATGTCTGATCTGCGGGTATGCAGGGAAAAAGAGATTGTTGAAATAATAAAAAAAAAGATGTCACAAAAGTTCCACAGCGTTGTCTAATGATATAGGAGGTAAAATTTATGGACAAAAATACAGAAGAATTATTTGCCCTGGTCGACAAGGCGACCGCCGGAGACAGGGAAGCGCTGGAAACCGTTATCCTGAATGTGCAGGATCTGGTCTTTAACCTGTCCCTGCGTATGCTCGGCACCTTTGCCGACGCGGAGGACGCGACGCAGGATATCCTGTTAAAGGTCATCACCCACTTGTCCTCCTTCAACAAGGAGAGCGCCTTTTCGACGTGGGTGTTCCGCATTGCGGTGAACCATCTGAAAAACTACAAAAAGCATATGTTTGCCCAGCGTCCGTTAAGTTTTGAATTTTACGGGGAAGATATCAAAAACGGCAACATCCATGATGTGCCTGACTTAACGCAGAACGTGGAAAAGGCGCTTCTGGCGGAGGAGCTGAAACTGTCCTGCACCAATGTGATGCTGCAATGTCTCGATACGGACAGCCGCTGCATCTTTGTGCTCGGAACAATGTTCCATGCGGACAGCCGCATAGCCGGTGAAATTTTAGGGATGACGCCGGAAGCATACCGGCAGCGGCTCTCACGGGTGCGCAAAAAGATGGCTGATTTCTTAAGCGAATACTGCGGCGAATATGGAAACGGGACATGCCGGTGCCTGGGCCGGATCAACTATGCGATCCAAAACCACAGGATCCATCCGTCCCATCAGGATTTCGCCGCCGCAGAGGAGATCGGGAGACAGACCATGCTTGACGTGAAGGAGGCCATGGAAGAGATCGACGATCTCGCCCAGAATTTCTCCTTTGCCAGACTCTATGCAACCCCGGAGCAGACCAGACAGTTTATCAGGGATTTTCTGAACTCAACTTCTCTATCTGTCGTAAAAAACGCATAACATGAAAATGACACACGCGAAAAAGTTCTGGCACAGTAGAAGCATGAAAGTTCACCCTGTAATGTGAGAAAGCATCTTTCGCGTTTTATCTGTGTCAGGCAGGAATGGGAGGAAATGATGAACACAGAACTGATCTTCAAATACTTATCCGACTTAAAGGAAAACAACAACCGGGAATGGTATCATCAGCATAAGACAGAGTATAAGGACGCAAACGCGCAGTTTGAAGAGCTGGTACAGGAACTGATTCTGGCAATCGGAAAAACAGACAGCAGTATCCTCCGGAATGTGCCAAAGGAGCTTACCTTTAAACTGGTGCGGGATACCCGTTTCAGCCACGACAAATCACCGTACAATCCCGCCTTCCGCGCCCATATCGGCGCCATGGGAAAACTCCCTGTCCCTGTGGGCTATTATCTGATGATAAAGCCAGGCGATGAATCTTTTCTGGGCGGCGGACTTTTTGCCGATATGTTCAAGGACGCCACTACCATGGTGAGGGACTATATCGCGAAGCATCCCGATGCGTGGGAAGAGATCATTCATGCGGACACCTTTACCAGATATTTTACGGTACAGGGAACGGCTCTCAAAAATGTGCCGTCCGGATATGAAAAAGAACACCCGCAGGCCGAATACCTGAAATATAAGAGCTGGTATCTGGAATATCCGGTCAAAGACCAAGAACTGCTGGATATCGGAACATTCCTGCCAAAAATGGTAGAAATTTTTGAGGCGATGAAACCTTTCAACGATTATCTGAACCGCGCTCTCGCGGATTTCAGAATGCCGGCACGATAACGCCGGCATTCTTTTCATCTTCATTCCAATATTTCTATTCGCAGCCGGCATTCTCTGTCACAATTCCTCTAATCCGCCAAAATTGTCCCTATACCAGTCTTTTCCTCGACAAACGTCAAAATCTATATTATAATTAGAATAATTCTAATTTTTGATTGATGTCTTTGTCAAAATAGAAACTACAAAGGAGGAAATTACAATGATCTACAAATGCAGCATCTGCGGGTATGAATACGATGAAGAAAAAGAAAGAAAACCCTTTTCGGAGCTGACAGAATGTCCCATCTGTAAACAGCCACCGGAGAAATTCAACGCGCTGGAATCCGAAAAACCCGCTGCCGCCTGTGCGGCGCCGGAAAATGGCGCAGCTTGCCAAAATGCCGGAAATCCGGACCTGAGCTATCCGCAGGAGACGAGAAAAACGGACAGCGATTACCGCTATATGAAAGAGATTCATGAGATGGCCGTCTCCGGGAAATCTGCGATAGAGGCCATGGGCACACAGATGAAAATGCCGTGCTGGGACGACGTGCTGATTCTGGGCGCGCAGTTAAATCCGATGCCCTTAAATGAGCATGACGAGGTGTCCTTACAGACCGTGATCGGAAAGCGCGCGAAAAAACCGATGACGCTCGCGATGCCGGTCTATATCTCCCACATGTCCTTCGGCGCCCTCTCCCGGGAGACCAAAATCGCGATGGCAAAGGGAAGCGCTGCCGTGGAAACGGCGATGTGCAGCGGGGAAGGCGGCATTCTCCCGGAAGAAAAAGCGGCTGCCTGCAAATACATATTTGAGTATGTCCCGAACCGGTACAGCGTTACCGACGAAAACCTCAAAACGTCCGACGCCATTGAAATCAAGATCGGACAGGGAACGAAACCGGGTATGGGCGGCCATCTGCCGGGCGGCAAAGTAACCCCTGAAATCGCAAAAATACGAAACAAACCGCTCGGTGAGGACGTCATCAGCCCTTCCAGATTCTCGGAAATAGACAGCGCGGACGACTTAAAGAAGCTGGTGGAAGAACTGCGCACAAGAAGCGAAGGACGTCCGGTCGGTATCAAAATCGCCGCCGGCCGGATTGAGAAAGATCTGGAATTTTGCGTTTACGCCGGACCCGATTTTATCACCATAGACGGCAGAGGCGGCGCGACAGGTGCGTCTCCCGCCATCATCCGTGACTCCACAAGCGTACCGACCCTCTATGCCCTTTACCGTGCCAGAAAATATCTGGACGCCGTCGGTTCGGACATTGATCTGGTCATCACCGGAGGACTGCGCGTGTCCTCTGATTTTGCCAAAGCAATCGCCATGGGCGCGGACGCCGTTGCCGTGGCCTCTGCGGCTATGGTGGCTGCTGCCTGCCAGCAGTACCGTATCTGCGGCAGCGGCATGTGTCCGGTTGGTGTGGCGACGCAGGATGAAAAACTGCGGGAAAGACTGCACATTGACGCCGCCGCCAAGCGGGTGGAAAATTACCTGCGGTGTTCCGCCGAAGAATTAAAAACCTTTGCCCGCATAACCGGCAATACAGACATTCACGGATTATCCGTGGATGACCTGTGTACCATCAGCCGGGAAATCTCGGAGCATACCAATATTCCCCACGCGGGCGAAGCGCGGTAGTACCCGCATAATAGAAAAAACGAAACGGCCTCCGGACATTCACGCAATAAGCTGACTGCCGGAGGTCGTTTTTATCTTTTCCCGTCTTCTATTCTCTTTTCCCTGCTGCCCTATTTTAGATCGTCACCAGTTCATACTGGTCCGTCCCCAGACCGATCTTCACCGCATGGGCGATACAGGACTTCCATTCCGTGTCCGGATGGGTCATGAAGAAGTGGTCATGTCCTTCCTCATTGCCGTGCTTGTGCAGATTTTCACCGAGCACACTCTCCTCCACCGGAGCCATCTTATTGCACAGATCGGCACATGCCTGGTCTAACGCTACCGGGTCAAAAGATGCCAGCATTCCCACATTAGGAATGATCGGAATATCGTTTTCCGCATGACAGTCGCAGTTGGGCGACACGTCGCAGATCAGGGAAACATGGAAGCACGGTTTGTCTTTGCAGACTGCCCACGCATACTCCGCCATCTTGTAATTTAACATGGCGATGGAATCCTCAAAACTTGCGGAAATCGCATCCTTCGGGCAAACCGCAAGGCACCGCCCGCATCCCACGCATTTGTCATGGTCGATATGCGCCTTGCCATTTTCAATCACAGGCGCGCCGTGTGCACAGATTCTGTCGCATGCGCCGCATCCCACACAGAGGGACGGATCCACTTCCGGCTTCCCGTCACAGTGCTGCTCCATCTTACCCGCTCTGGAGCCGCAGCCCATACCGATGTTTTTCAGTGCGCCGCCGAAACCGGCCATCTCATGCCCTTTGAAATGGGTCAGGGAAATGAACACATCCGCATCCATAACCGCGTGGCCGATCTTTGCCTCCTTCACATACTCCCCGTCGATGGGCACAAGCGTCTCGTCCGTCCCTTTCAGACCGTCGCCGATAATCACATGGCATCCTGTCTGATAAGGGGAAAAGCCGTTCACATAGGCTGTTTCCAGATGATCCAGCGCATTTTTCCTGCTGCCCACATAGAGGGTATTGCAGTCTGTCAGATAAGGCTTGCCGCCCAGTTCCTTCACATAGTCCGCCACCACTCTCGCATAGTTCGGACGCAGAAACGCCAGATTTCCGTACTCTCCGAAATGGATCTTAATGGCGGTGTACTTATCCTGAAAATCAATGTTCTCAAAACCCGCCGTCTTCATCAGGCGGTGGAGCTTCTGCAATAAATTTTCGTGCTCCGTCGCCTTAAAGGATGTAAAATATACTTTTGCCTGTTCCATATAAATCAGTGCCTCCTCTTCTTTTCTACCGTTTAGCCAAACCTTTTAAAACGTTCAATCATTATCGCATACTGCTCTTTGATTTTCAAGTACAACCCGATGGTATTTTCCTTTTCTTTCTCAAATTCCGTGATAATGCTGTCGTAATTCTTTTCAAGTGTTGCCACCACATTGCGGTTAATCTTGCCTTTGTCCGCATCGGAGTTCATGATATCAAGAATTTTTTCCTTGCTGAAAGCCTCCTTGTAACTGCGCTTGCCGTACAGCGCGCTCAGGATATCCGCCACCGCAATGATCTGCTGGGGCAGGGTCAGATCCGCCGCGGAAAGTCCTTTGTGATAGCCTGTCCCGTCCAGTTTTTCGTGATGTCTGACCGCAATCTGCAGCACCGCCTCATCCACAACGCCCTCCAGAATCATTTCCGTGATCCGTACATGGGCCTTCATCACTTTCATCTCATCGTCACTCAGCCGCCCCGTGGATTCCAGAATATGCAGGGGAATGGCAATCTTGCCGAGATCGTGCAGAAGCGCGCCGTAATGCAGATCGCGCAGATCCTTGCCGGAAACTCTCGCCAGCCTGCCAAGCTTCTCCGCAAAATTCACCGTTGCCAGCGTATGTATCACCGTATGTTCGCTTCTAAAATCAATGGTGTAGACAAGCATTTCCAAAAAGCCCTTTTTATACTGCTCGGAAAAAGCCCGTTTCGCCAGAAGCACATCCAGCTCCTCACGATACTTGCCGTTCACCAGATTTTCCGTGATCCCGTAGCACTTTTCCGCCTTCTGGAAAAGGTCCATCGCCATGCCGGAAAATTTGATATTGCGGTACTTGGAAAAATAATCCGGCTCCAGTTTCTCCTCTTTCAGATGCAGAACCGTATCCATCTTATCCGCCAGATTCAAAAGCTCGGTCACATGCAGATAACGGCTCTGTATCATACTGTACCGGTTATAATCCAGATGATGATAAAGGACGATCTCCGCCCGGTCTCCAATAGGTGAAAGATATTTCAAAAAGAGAAAGCCATAAATGGAATGCGGCCATAGATTTTTCGTCTCAAAATCCGACACATTCTTGACATTGTCTTCCTTATACAGACCAATGTCGTGCAAAATACCGAGCATGGTGTAATCCACCAGTTCCTGCTCCGTATAATTCTGATCGGTGTAGGTATTTTCGTACTCCATCATCTTATATAAGATATATCCCGTGATCTCCCCGTGATGCATAATCTTATTGTTGATGATGCCGAGAGTTTTCCGGATGATTTCGTTGACGTCTTTGCTGCTGATAACGCTCATTTTTATTTACCCCTTCATACATATAAGGGTATTCTAACATTAATTTACAAATTTGTCCTCATTTTTCTTTGGCTTGTCTGAAATAAATCGCACAGAGGGTATAACAATAACTGTCAGCCTTCCGGCACCTCGTCGCGCCACTTGCACTTGCCAAACATACGTTCTTGTGTTATGCTATGACTATAGTTGAGAAAACGACGAAACACAGACATGATGACCAATTGCAAAGGAAACAGGAAATGAGCCGTACCTATCTCTGTATCGATCTGAAATCTTTCTACGCCTCAGTGGAATGTGTGGAAAGAAACTTAGACCCCATGACCACGAATCTGGTCGTAGCTGACCCGGGCCGGACAGAAAAGACCATCTGCCTTGCCATCACCCCCGCCATGAAAGCGCTCGGCATTAAAAACCGCTGCCGCATATTCGAAATCCCGAAATCAGTGGAATATATCGTGGCGCCGCCCCGTATGCAAAAGTATGTGGACGTCTCCGCAGACATCTATGAAATTTATCTGAAATATATATCCAAAACGGACATCCACGTCTACTCCATCGACGAGGCATTCATGGATGTGACGGATTATCTTGCGCTCTACCGGCTCTCCGCCAGACAGCTCGGTTTTCAGATCATGCAGGATATCTATGAACAGACCGGCATCCGCGCTTCCTGCGGCGTCGGTTCCAACCTGTATCTGGCCAAAATCGCGCTGGATATCACCGCCAAACACGCCGACGACTTTATCGGCGAGCTCACGGAGGAAAGCTATCGGGAAACCCTCTGGACCCACAAGCCCCTCACGGATTTCTGGCGCGTCGGCGCGGGCACGGCCAGACGGCTTGATACCTTCGGCATCCGCACAATGGGCGATGTGGCAGGCGCAGACGAAGAACTGCTCTATAAACTGTTCGGTGTCGACGCGGAACTTCTGATCGACCACGCATGGGGCAGGGAACCTGTCACCATCGCCGATATTAAAAATTACCGTCCCCGCACCAACTGTCTCACCAGCGGTCAGGTGCTCGGCAGCGACTACCCCTTTGACAAGGGACTTTTAATCGTCAAGGAAATGATGGACCTTTTGTGTCTGGATCTGGTGGAAAAGAATCTGGTCACCCGCTCCGTCACACTCCACGTCGGCTACTCCAACCGCATGAATGCGCCGTCCGCCCACGGCACGGCCGACTTACAGACCGACACCAATTCAGACCGCATTCTGATTCCTGCGGTGACAGCTCTCTATGAAAAAATCGTGAATCCCGAGTGGTCTATCCACCGCGTTAACCTGACCTGCAACCATGTGCTGCCGGAGGAATACCACCAGTACAATTTCTTCATGGACGCTGAGGAGCTTGAAAAAAACCGCAAAGTGCAGAAAGCCGTCATCAGCATCAAAAATAAATTCGGCAAAGACGCTATTTTGAAAGGCATGAATTTACAGGAGGGCGCAACCACAAAGGAGCGCAATCACCAGATCGGAGGCCACAGGGCCGAGTGAGTCTTCTAAGCCGCTTCTTATACCGCCGGAAATGGGAGGAAAAATGACAAAAATACCGAAAACGAAAATGGCCACAGAAGACAGAGCCAAGCAGTTTATGCCCTTTGCTGCGCTGCGCGGACTGCCGGACGCCCTTGCAAAAAAGGAGAAAATTCTCGTCCCGAAAATCGAGCTTTCCCCGGAAATGGAGGAGGAGCTGGACATGCGGATGCATCAGCTCGCCAAAGGAAAAATGGCCACTGTCGTCTATTTCCAAAACGGAGAATACATTCAGATAACCGGTCTGGTCGCCCGTATCGACGAGACCAGCCGGTTATTACAGATCGTGAACACAAAGATCCGGTTTGCAGATATTTTGCAGGTGGAGGTGGTAGATCAATTCATTTCCAGCAAATCCCCTCTGATATAACACGCTTTCACAGATACATCCATCTGCTCCGGAAGCGACTCCTGATCCAGAAGATACCACATCTGTCCGCCGGTTCCCTCTTTCTGTCCAAGAACGGTGACAACTTCTCCCTTGCCCAGCAGGCCGACCGCCTGAAACTCAGCCCCGGCGCCTTCCCTGATATAGCACGCAGGCATACACACGGTCATTTCCTGCGGAAATGTCACGACATTCTCCCCGTCTGCCTCATTCCCGCTGCCCTCTTCCTCTCCATATAACTCCCCAAACAGTTCCTCCACTTCCGCCTCTGTCATATATGCCGCACCCGTGATCTTCCCGTCCTGCGCGCGTATAATCTTCACATTGACCGTTCCCGCCGGATTCATGTTCAGCGTATAAAAGGCTTCGTCCGGTTTATGGATATCCAGAAAAATGTTCACAAGCTGTCCCTGATAATAACAGTTTTTCCCGCTCAGGGTAACACCGACTGCCCGATATTCCTCTCGCCGTTCCTCCTCCATCGCCTTTTCCAGCTCCTTCTTCTCCCCGTCCATGCCCAGCTCATCATAGAGAACCGAACAAAAGCTGCTCTTCTCATCTGCAAGCGACCGCTCCAGCCATCCCTCCAGCGCTTCCTTCTCCATTATATCCGTGAGTACGGAGAAAAAGGCAATTTCATCCGCTTGATAAAACTTCTCCGCAAAGGCCTGTATCAAAGGATTGTCCGCATCCAGACTCTCTGCACCCACAGAAAAGAAGGCAATCTCGTCATCCGCATAGAATCTGTCAAGCCACAGCTCCTGCTCCTTTTCCTCCAATTCATAAAATACGATATGAACCATAGGCAGACTGCGCGATTTGTAATACTGTTCCACTTTTGCCCATGCTGTCTTCCCGCTTACGCCAGCCTGCTCTTCCCGCACTCCGGCGCCCTCTTTCCCGGTCTCCTTTTCAGACAGCACCGCTTCCCCGCCGCGGTCAGGCTCCGCAGCCGCAGTCTTAACCGGATACACGCCGATAAAAACCGCTCCCAGAACGATACCCACCGTCAGCCCCGCTGTTATGATCCCCATTGCTTTCGTCTTTTTCCTGCAATTCATAATCGCACCCAGCCTTTCTCTCAACATTTCTTTGTTGGCACTCATATTAACGGCGGCAAGCGGTTCTCTGTATATCCCGCCTGCTGCCATGGCGTTAAGCAATGTTTTCCCGTAATCCGCCGCATGGTCATACCCCGTCTTCGCAACCACCGCTTCGTCGCAGGAAAACTCGCAGACTCTGTCGATCTCCCTGCTCATCAGATACACGAACGGATTAAACCAGTGCAGGCATACCGTAAACTGTACCAGCCATTTATACCAGATATCCCGCCGCCTGTAATGCGTCAGCTCATGCATTGCAATCCACCGAAACTCCTTTTCCCTAATGTCCGCATCAGGCAGAATGATACAGGGATGGAAATAGCCCACAAGCATAGGCGAAGAGACTTGTGGATTCACGCATAGCTCCACCGGCCTGCCGATTCCCAGACTCTGCGCCGTCACTGTAAGCCGGTCCAAAAGGGCCATGTCGCCGACCGGCTCCGCTCCCGCTTTCACATAACGCATATAACTCTGGTAAATGGTTATTTTCCGTATCATCATGGCAACCGCCACGGCCAGCCAGACCGCCCACAGATATTTCCCTGCAAAGACCGCCCCATCCATAAGAAAAGAGGTTCCTTCCGCATCTGTGTCCCGCCAGGCGCTTTGTCCGGGATTGTTCCCCAGACTCCGTCCGTCTTCTTTTTCAGGGTCCGGCGCATAACCCTGTCCCGTCATCTGCCGGAAATTCTGCTCCATTCCCTGCCCGCTCAGGCCTGCCTCTCGCGCCGCCTGTGTTCTTTGTGTGATTACGCGGTCTGCCGTCTGGTGCGCAGCCTCCATCAGACTTACCTCGGGCCCAAAGGGAAGAAGAAGCCGCACCACAGCAATCAGCCAGATATAATACTGCCACTGTCTGCCGGGTTTCCCCTTCAAAAGCCAGCCGGTCAAAAGCAGCGCCAGAATAAGCAGCGTACCGGACAGCGACATGGACAAAACAGTCATTAAAATCTGCGTCATCCTCTCCGCCCTCCTTCCAACAGCTTTTTCAGCTCCTCATACTCTTCCTCCGTGAGCAGGTCTCCCGCAATCAGATTGGTGACCAGCCCCTTCACGTTCCCCTCATAGACCTTATCTATAAAATGCCAAGTCTGTGCCGTCTGGTATGCCTGCTCCGAAATAAGAGGCACATATTCATTGCGCCGCCCGATTTTCGTCGCGCTCAGATATCCCTTACTGACCAGTCTGGATAGCAGGACAATCAGTGTATTTTTCTGGCAGGGCTTCCCCCGCGCCGCAAGTTCCTCCATAAGGCAGGAAAACAGCGTCGTCTCCTCCGTGTTCTCCCAAATGATCTTCATAATTTCAAACTCTGCGTCAGATAATTTTTGCAGCATAAGTCTCTTCTCCTCTATGTATAACACCATGTTATGCATTAAATATAACATTATGTTATACTATTGTCAATTACAATTTTTAACAGCATTAGTGATTGTTATTATTCGATAAATGCCATATAATAAATGAAATATCAGCCCGAAACAGATTTACGGAAAGGAATATATGATATCAGATGAACAACTGTTTGACATTCCGTGCAACAATACTGCAAAACGGAAACATGGATGCCGCTTATGTAGAAGTCCCCTATGATATCAAAGCGCTCTTTGGCAAAGGACGCCTGCTTGTAAATGCCACTTTCGACGGCATTCCCTACCGGGGACAGGTGGTAAAAATGGGTACGCCCTGCTACATCATCGGCGTTACCAGACAGATCCGCAGACAGATCGGCAAGAGCTTTGGCGATGTGGTCGAAGTGGTTCTGCAGGAAAGGGAAAGCGAAAAAACGACTATGTGGAAATGCCCCAGGTGCGGAAGGGAATTTCAGAAAAAAGAGCAGAGTCATTACTGTGGCGAAAAGCCAAAAACCATTGACGAGTATATTCTGCGGCAGGATCCGGACAAACAGGAAGAGCTGCAGCATATCCGCAGGATTCTCCACAATGCACTGCCGGACGCGGAAGAACGGATCTCCTGGAGTATGCCCACCTTCTGGAAAAAGCATAATATTCTTCACTTTGCCGCCTCCAAGGGGCACATCGGGTTTTATCCGGGACCGGAAGCTGTCATGCATTTTGCAAAAGAGCTTCAAAATTACAAAACCGATAAGGGAACGATCCGCATTCCTTATGGCAAGATCGACGCGGCGCTGATTGAAAAGATTGCAAAGTGGTGTCTGGAAACCGGAAACCATGCCTGATTCTATTTTCCTGTATCATCGTGTATAATAAAAGAAAATGCAAAAGGAGTCTTACCATGATAAAAAGAAAAGCAGTTGTCAGCACCCGGGAATGTGTTGCCTGCGGATGCTGCGTAAAAGTCTGTCCGCGGAACGCAATCACCGTTCCTGACGGCATCCATGCCGTGGTAGACAGGGCGTTGTGTGTCGGGTGCGGAATGTGTGTCAGAGAATGCCCTGCCAGTATTCTCTCGTTGGAGGTGGAAGAAGCATGAAAAAAAAGAAAAAATGGTATGATTATCTCTGGATTGTCTCTCTTACATATCTGATTCTGGGATTTTTCAACATCCTCTTTGCGTGGCTTGGGCTGCTCTGCTTCTTTATACCGCTTCTGATCGCGATTATAAAAGGCAACAAAGCTTACTGTAACAAATACTGCGGCAGAGGGCAGTTATTTGCCCTGCTCGGCGGCCGCCTCGGACTGTCCCGGAAAAAGGATATCCCAAAATGGATGAAATCCGGCTATTTCCGATACGGATTTTTACTCTTTTTCTTCACCATGTTTTTCCTCATGCTGTGGAACACCTGGCTGGTGTTTGCCGGAGCCAGAGATCTTGGCACTGTGGTAACGCTGCTTTGGACATTTAAGCTTCCGTGGCATTGGGCATACCACGGCACCCTGTTTTCCGATGGCGTCGCACAGTTTGCATTCGGCTTCTACAGCGTGATGCTCACCTCCACCGTGCTGGGCCTTTTCACAATGGTTTTATGCAAGCCCCGCTCCTGGTGCGTGTACTGTCCCATGGGAACCATGACACAGCTCATATGCAAAGCCAAAAACGGCCGGGGCCATTAAAGAAGGCCCCTCTGTCTGCCGGTCAGATTATTGGACATAAATTTCCGACACCGTGTCTTTTACCCCGTTGATTTCCAGCCTGACATGCACTTTTCCATTCTCAAATTCATGCAGCGGATATTCCAACGGCCCAGAAAGACTGGTGACATCCATAGATTTTGCCACCTCTCCCTGTACCAGCCACAGGATAAGCTCCGCCCCGTCAGGCACAGTACCGCAGGAAATGTCAGCATAAAGCTGCTGTGTATCCGCGTCCGCAATCGTCATATTCTGCTCTTTCACAAACCCTTCGCTGGCGCTTCTAAAATCCAGCTTCCAGACGCCGTTCGTATAAGCGTTATAATTCATGCTGATTGTACCTAAGTTCCATATCCGGTCGTCGGAAGCGGCGTCTGTGTTGATTCCGTTTCCGGTGGCCGCACTGACGATAAAACCGGTCAGACATACAAGCATGAACACCATGCTCACAATACCGGCTGCGATCAGTTTTAAGTGATGCGTTCCCTGTTCCACTATCATTTCATGATCCTCCTTTTCAACGTGTGTTCCACATTGTTCACAATATTTTGCCTTAACGGAAATTCGTTGTCCACATGCCGGACAGCTTCTTTTGCATTCCGGCCGGCGCAGGAAATAAATCAGTAATCCGACAAAGGGCGTGACCGCAAAGACCACAACCGCCCATAGTACCGGATCGTCACCCCGCCTTTTGCAATCCTGATATACCCATGCCGCAAAAAAAACAGAGGTACACTGTGCAAAAAGGATAAAGCCTGAAAGCAGCGCAAGAAACTGCATGGAAAGACCGTTAAAACCGTCGCTTTTCCAAAAATACAGGCCGATCCGTAAAAAAACAAGCAAAAAGATAACCAGAATGCCCCCATAAAGCAGACGCCCGTTTTTCTTCCTATGATTCATGCCAACACCCCTTTCTCAATGCGGATTGTGATTTTCTCCTTTATGTCCGCCCTTTTTACACCCACCACGGTAAGCAGGATACCGGCCACACAGACATAGATACAGATACCCGCCGCAAAGTAAGATAAATACCTGTTTTCAATCATGATCCATGCCAGAAAGGCCAGCGAAGAAAACACGATCAAATTCAAAACCATCGGCAAATACCAGATTGATAATTGATGCATGGCAGGCTGCTTTCGCAAGGCGGCTTCCTGTTGGTACAACGCTGCTTTGAGTTTGCGATTCAGCTCCGGGTCCGGTGCAGCCGCTGTTTTCATAGATGCCCAGATGGCTTCTTCTATCCCCATGTCAGAACGATACTCTCTCATAACCGGCATCCTCCAATCCTTTTTTTATTAAACTTCTTCCCTTGAACAACCGGCTTTTTACGGTACCGGCCGGTTTCTTTATGATAGCCGCTATCTGCTCTATGGAACAGTCAGAAAGGTAAAACAGGATCATCGGCACCTGAAATTTTTCCGGGAGTGTCTGCATGATTTGACGCACTTTAGTGAGCAGCTCCTTTTGCAGATAATCGTCTTCCATGCTTCCCTGCGTATGCAGTACCGCCTCCGTTTCCTCATCAAAATTGCCGCATGGAGCAATCGCGTTTCGGCGTGCCTGCTTTCTTCTGTCGCTTTTCCAAAGATTATGAGCCAGAGAGAAAAACAGCGCTCTCGGGTTATTTTCCCAGTCCAGCGTCCATTCTGCTTCCAACGCTTTCAGAAAAGTCTGCTGATACAAATCCTCGGCATCCGCCTTGTCCAGACAAAGTTTCAGGCAAAACCGGTAGATATCTGTACCGAAATCATCCATACATTTTTCTATTTCCGCCGCGGTCACTGTTTCACCTCCTCTGCCTGTTCACCCTATATTCGCCATGACATTGCGTGTGGTTCATTATTTTCATAAAAAAGCGGCATAGCACTAAGCTACGCCGCCCGAATCCAGAACCGACCCCCGCCTGTGACAAAGCGGAACGCCGCACGCAAGCCTTACATGCCGACCGTCTCCACCACAGACATCTCACGAATCCTCCGCACCGGCCCTGTCATGGCTGCTGCCGCCGAGCCAATCATCACCGCCGCAATTACCATACACTCCATGAGCGGCAGGCTCCATGCGTCTCCCCATCTCGCGGTAATCGCCTGACGGTACAGATAATAATGCAGGGGCAGCCCCAGCAAAAGCCCCTCCGCAAGACCGCCCGCAAGATAAGTCAGCGTCTCCGCCGCGATCATGACCTGTAGCTGTCTGATGCTGATACCGATGGCTCTCATGGCGCCATACTGCCGCATTCTGGCCGCCACGCTCATGGCAATGCTGTTTATGATATGAAAGGCGGCAATCAGCGCAATCACCGCCAGAAAGCCATAGACAAACAGCGCGAAGGAAAAATAGACCGCCCGCGTTTCCCTGTTGTCTGCCCGATTGTCAAAAAAGCGGTACCCATCCCCCGCCGCACGGCGGATCTCTTCCACCACGGCATCCGATGGATTCTCTAACTGCATGTCCAGAATCGTGTATCCCGTACCGCCTGTCAACTGCCGGAATAAATCCTCGGAGCAGATCACCGTTCCCACGTTTCCGCCACCGTCAAAGGGCGCATAGCTGAGAATCCCGGCTATCCTCACTTTCTGTAATCCCGTTTTCGTCTCCAGTTCTATTTCGCTTCCGGCTTCTGCCTCAAATCCCTCTTTTTCCACCAGCAAAACACCCGCTCCGTCCCTCACACTTTCCATCTCTCCCTGCCTCAGTTCCTCCGCCGCCCAGCCAAACTGATACGCTTCGTAAGAAACCAGCATAACTGTTTTCTCCTCTCCCGCCATACGGGCCGGCATATCGTAAGCAAAGCGCCTGCCGAAAATCCGTTTTATCTGCACATTCTCTCTCAGCTCCCGATACAATGCATCCGGTATGGAACAGGCGTTATCGGAACTGACAATGGCGATATCCGGCGTACAGGGCCGAAGCGTCACAATCGCATGTCCCATAAAGTCAACCCCTATGCCAAACCCCAGAAACAAAATAATGCTGAATGCAAAGGATGAGGTCAGCAGAATCAGGTTTTTCCTGCTGCCCGCAGCGTGATGCAGCCCCAGCGCCGTCTCCACATGCATCCGTCCGGTATGCGCCGCCTTCTTCGCTGCAAACACCGTACCGGCATTGCCCGAAACCGCCGTCAGCGGCGAAACTTCTGCGGCTTTGCGGGCAGGCGTCCGGCTGGCTGCAAGCACCGTCAACAGGCCAATCAGAATGCCGGAACCCACACCGGGCAGACTGACTCCGAATCCCGGCATTTCTCCAAACCAGGTCGGTGTAATCACCTTTAGCATCCGGCAAAGCCCCCACACCGTCAGCACACTTCCGAAAATCCCCGGCGGAATCGCCCTCAGACACCAGTAAAACGCCTCTGTCCGCACATAACGCCGCACCTGTCTGCCGGTGGCTCCCAGACACCGCATCATCCCGAAAAATTCCGTCCGCTGTGCCACATTGCTGTTCATACTGCCCAGAATCATCATCATGCCGGAAGCAGCCACCAGCGCCGCCAGAACAAACGCCGTCAGATAAAGCACCATAATATAGTGGTCGCTGCTCTGTCCCAGAGTCCCCATCAATTTGGCATTTTCACTGACCATTTCTTCCGGAATATCCATCTGCCCGCAAATCTCTTTTATCGCTCTCTGTATCCTGCAGCGGGGTACAAACGCCACATAACAGGCAAAATCCTCCCCGGACGTCGCGTCAGAAAAGCAGGACAGATATGTGTCTGTATTCATAAAGATACCATAAGCGTCCGTTTTTAACAGCATGGAAGTATCTTCCACAAAGCCACTGATCGTAAAAGCCAGGGAACCCTCCGGCGTAATTACCTCCACCATATCTCCCACAGAAAGCCCCTGCCTGTCCCGCATACTTTCCGTCACAAGCGCCTCACCTCTCTCCTTTGGAAATGCGCCTTCCAGCAAATGTGCCTGCGGGTATATCTCAAAAAATGTCTCGTCGAAACCGCACAGAACTGTCTGCACACCTTCCACCTCATAGCCCATATCCAGCTTATAGTTTGTGGCGGCGTAGCGGGCAAGCGTCTCCACCTCCGGCCTTGCGGCAAGAAACGCCGTCTGTTCCTCATCCAGCCCGCGAAACATCACATGCCACGCGCCGTCCGTCATAATGGCCAGATTTTTCTGGCTTTGCAGGAACATATCCGCCATACCGAAAATCGCGGAAATCAAAAAAACGGAGATCACAATGCACCATCTTGTCATACGGGTCTGTCTGCGGTGAAGCTTCGCCGAAATGGGAATCAGATTAAGATAATTTTTCATTGGCATTCCCTCCCAAATCCGTCAGCATTCCGTCCGACACCTGCATTACACGGTCCACCGAGGTAATCAGATTCGGATTATGGGTAATCATTAAAATGGTCTGCTGGTACTGTCTGGACGCCTTCGTCAGAAGCTCCATCACTTCCCTGCTGTTTTTCCGGTCAAGGTTTCCCGTCGGCTCGTCCGCCAGAATCAGTTTCGGTCTTGTAATGAGTGCCCTTCCGATTGCCACTCTCTGCTGCTGTCCGCCGGAAAGCTGCCCCGGCAGATGCCCCCGCCGCTCCCGCAGTCCAAGTACCTCCAGAATCTCATCCACCTGCCCGGGATCCGGCTTCTTATAGTCCAATAACAAAGGGAAAATAATATTCTGCTCCACGTTGAGTTCCGGGATCAGATGAAATGCCTGAAAGATAAATCCGATGTTGCGGCGTCTGAAAATGATCCGCTCCTCCTCCCCCATGCCAAACAGATTCTGCCCATCCAGCAAAATTCTGCCGCCGGTTGGCTCATCCAACGCGCCGATGCAGTTTAAGAGGGTGCTTTTTCCGGAACCGGACTCCCCGATCACTGCCGCAAACTCACCTTTTTTCAGTGTAAAAGAGACATGCTTTAAGGCTTCCACTTTCGCTTCGCCTTTTCCGTAGGTCTTACACAAATTCTGTACTTCCATAATTTCCATTGTATCGCTGATCCTCCTTCGCTTTTTTTCTATCGCGCCTTCCCGATCAGAATAGCAGAAACAGCTTACAATCCCGTGAATGCAGTCTTACGAATCTGTAAGAAAGGAAATGGTAAAAACGGCCCCCTCTCCCGGCTGACTGCTCACCGAAAGGATGCCGTCCTGTCCTTCCACAATGGCTTTCGCGAGAGACAGTCCCAGCCCGATTCCCTGCCTGCCGCCCTCTCCCCCGCTGCGGTAAAACCGTTTGAACACATGCGGCATGTCCTCCGCTGCAATGCCGCAGCCGTCATCTGCCACCGACAACTGAAACATGCCCGGAGAGCGCTCCCAGAAAACCGTGACCGTACCTCCCGCTCCGGTATGATCCAGCGCATTCTTAATCAGGTTTGCGACGGCTTCCCTTGTCCATTCCCTGTCACACGGAAACATCTGTGACGGATCTCCCTGTGTCACAAGCTGTTTTCCTTCCCTCCGCGCCCTCACGGCCAGCTCTCCCGCAGCGCTTTCAACCAGCCCGGATGCAGACAGCCATTCCTTATGAAAGACGATACTGCCCGCATCAATGCGGCTGACCTTAAGCAGCATCTGCACAAGCTGCTCAATCCGGTCCAGAGACTGCATGGTTTTGCCGGAAAACCGCTCTACCGTTTCCACATGACACGGCTCCTGCATTATAATTTCCGTGTACATGCGCAAAGCTGCCAGCGGCGTTTTCAACTGGTGGAAAATGTCAGAAATGATATCCCGCAGGAAGCCCTTCACCTGCTGTTCTTTCTCACTCTGCGCACGCAGCGCTACAGCCAGCTCCTCCACCGCCGAAAACAGTTGGTATATGCTTCCACTCTGGTTCTGCGGCAGATGCTCTTCAAAATTCCCGTTGGAAAACCGGGTGATGATGCCTTCGGCCTGCCGGTACAGTTTCTCCCGTTTCCTTAAATAGAGAACGCACATGCCAGTCAGGACCACAGCCGCAAGAACCGCCATGCCGCCCGCAACCCCCGCAAACAGACGCACCGATCTGTCTATATCCGGAAAAATCCTGACGGAGGCAGTCTCCGTGTGTCCGATCTTTTTAAGCAGTTCCACACCCTCTCCTGTTGGTTCGGTATTTTTCATGGCCTGTGCAATCGTGACCGGATCTATCCCCTGCTCCATCAGAGAAGACACCATGGTCCGCTCCCGTTCAAAGAGAAGGGCCTGTGCCTCTTTTCCGTGAAACCACGCGAGAAAAGGGGCCAGTACCACAAAGGCCCCCACCATGCAAATCAGACTTGTCAGGTAACGCCGACTGTCTTTATCCTGCAGCACATTCATATCAACCACCCGTTCCTTCCGCCTCCCGTAAATACAAACACAACACACGCCAGCGCGCTATATGAGAACGCCCCATGCAGAAGACCTCTATTTCCGCCACGTATACCCGAACCCCCGCACCGTCAGCAGATGCTCCGGACTGGACGGATCCTCCTCAATCTTTTCGCGCAGCCTGCGTATATAGACGGACAGTGTATTGTCGTCCACAAAATTACCGTTTCCGTCCCAAAGCGCATCCAGAATCGTATTTCTCAAAACCGTCTGCCCCGCATTCCTGACGAGCAGACAAAGCAGCCGGTATTCCGCATTGGTCAGGTTCAGAGGCTGGTTGTTTAAAAACGCACCGCCCCCAAACAGGTCAATGGATAACGGCCCAGAGGAAAACCGGTTCTCCCCGCCCGCATCACCAAGCCCGCTCCGCCGCAGCCGCGCCCGGATTCTGGAGCACAGCTCCCCCAGCTTAAACGGCTTCGTGATATAGTCGTCCGCGCCGCTGTCCAATCCCCGGATCACATTGACCTCGTCATCCATTGCCGTCAGAAAAATAACAGGCGTCTGCCTGCCCCTCTCCCGCACATACTGACACACATCCATACCGTTTCCGTCAGGCAGGGTGACATCCAGCAGCAAAAGGCTGTATGCCTGCCTTTCCAGACAGGCATACGCCATTTTCAGCGTCTGCGCCACATCCACGATATACCCTTCCCTTCTCAGGGAATACGTCAGCCCGTCAATCAGGTCTGTATCATCTTCCAGTAAAAGTATGGTGTGTTCCACGCTTCACGACCTCCATTCAAAAATCAGCACTTCTTTTATGTGATAAATATACCACTCCTCTGTTCTGTGTCAATATTTTATGACTATTGCTCCGTAAATTCAGTGTTCTGCCTCCTGTATGTGTCCGTGTCCTTCTGACTCAGCTCCCGCTCCACCTGCGCCAGTTTATACTCCAGCTCCTTCGTTTTCTTTTCGTCCCCGGAAACTGCCTTAAGCTGCTGTTCCAGCTTTTTCTTCTTCTCTTTCAATTCCCGGATTTCCCGCTCCACCTTATCCGTGTTCGCAATGCATTTCTCCCCGCCATTGTCCGGGGCGTCCGCATTTACTTTTGGGGATTTGCTGCCTCCCTCCTTTTCGGAACCATCCTTCTTCGGATCATTAAAATAAACTTTTTTGTTACCACTCTCGTCCTGCCCTACATAGTACAGGCCGTTTGGCTTCTCCCCTGCCTTTTCGCTGCTGATATACGCATCCTGCGGCGCGCGGTTCTGGTTTGATGCCTTTTCTTCGCTCTGCCTGCTTTCGGGTTTTGCTGCCTTTTCCGCATTCCGGCTGCTTTCGGCTTTCGCTGCCGCCTCCCGCTGTGCCTGCAGCCGATCCGCATAATCGGTCTTATAGGCGTCCCCTTTTACGTTGATTTCCATTGCCATATGCCAATCCTCCTTTTCTCCACAGCATCTTATCTGCTGAATCTCACTATCCATTTCGACAAGAGAAAAAAGGATTTAACCGATTTGCCGTGGGATGCTCTCTGTATGCCGTGGAATGACAAGCAGCACGCTTAAGAGGAAGGAATGCCCCTGTGTTTTGATGCTCATTGCGCCCTGATACTTTTCCGCTACCGCCCTGATATTTGACAGGCCCGTCCCTTTTGCGACCCGCCCTTTTCCCTGAAAACTGTTCTCCACTTCCAGCAAAATAAAATCTCCCTGCAAACGCCCCGACATACGGATATACTTTTCCGCCCCATCACTTACATCACGACATGCGCGGACGGCATTGTCCAGAGCGTTCGACAGGATAATGCCAAAGTCAATATCGCGCACCGGGCACGGATACGGCAGAATCAAAGAACAGTCGACGTCAATCCCTGTACTTTTGGCAATCCCCAGCTTGTTTCCCAGCAGAATATCCACCACCGGATTGCCTGTGCTGCACGGAAAGGAAAGCGCCTCCGTCATTTCCGCCAAATCGCCAATATAAGCAAGCGCCTCCTCCTGGTCCCCGTTCCGCAGAAGATCTTTGACCACCGTCATATGATTTTTTATGTCGTGGCGAAACGATTGTGTCTTTTCATAACGCGTCTTCGCCTCCTCCACATACTGATTCAGAGAACTCTCCTCCTGCTCCAGCAGCGACAGTTCCGTGCGCAGTTGAAAATTCTGGAGCAGCTTTTTATACGCGAACATAAGACAAAATAAACTTGCCATACCGAAAAGCTGTATCACAAGCATCTGATAATCATTAGCCTTTACGATGACACCCCCGGCATTCGTGACCGTTATGTTTCCGTATATGATAGAACCGATGTATTCATCCATAAAAAAGATCATCAGAATCGGAACCAGAATCATAAAAAGATACTGTTTCTCTACCGTCTCATAGTATAAAAAATAACGGCATACCACACCATAACAGACAATCGCCGTCACAAGGGCCACCACTCCAAGCAGTACGGACAACACCGCGGAAGTATGCTGATGTGCGTAAGACACCCCCGGCTGCACAATCCCCGACAGAGAATTGACCATTCCAAAACTGAGCTGCATGATCTCCACTGTCATCACGGCATATAAAATGACGGATTTCCAATCGGCACGGCATACAAAAATCCCGATGATTACAAGGAGCAGCGTATAAATCAGATATTGTGCGATGCTTCCCACAGGCGCTGCCTGCACCACGGCGCATCCAATTGCGGCGGACAGCAGATAAACAGAAACCCGTTCCCTTTTTTGTAAAAATTTCCTATAAAAGTAAAGGCCGGTAAGCATCTGGATCATTCCTATGACATATCTGTTAAAAAAGTCGGTATAATTTTCCATCTCACAGTCTCCATTCCTTCATATACTGCAAAATCACCCCGGAAAATTCCTTACTGCGCAGCCTGGAAACAGGAATTTCGTTCCCGTTCTCCATATATGCCACGCCGTTTTTGTAGCTTTTCAGATATTGCAGATTGATCAGATAACTTCTGTGACACCGGAAAAAACGGCTGTCCAGTCTGGCCTCCAGATTTTCAATCCGGTCATAAAAATCCACCACACCCGATGACGCCAGATGCAGATACACCTTCCTGTCAATAATTTCAGCAAAAACAATCTCCTCAAAAGAAATAATACTTCTCTCATAGCCTTTTTGCACAAGCAGTTTTTCCTCACTGACATTTCTCACAGACACAAGCAGCCGCTCCATTGTCTTTGCAAACTGCTTTTCCCCGATGGGTTTCACCAGATAGTCGTATGCCTGCACTTCAAAGGACTGGAAAACCATCTCTTTCAGGACCGTTATGAAAATGAGAAAGCCTTTAAAATTCCGGCTGCGCAGCTTCCTTGCCGCCTCCATGCCGTCCATCCCTTTCATCTGGATATCGAGAAAAAGAATGTCTATGCTTTTGTCATATTGTAACAATTCTTCTCCGCCCGAAAACGTGACAATGGACGCCTCCATATTTTTTTTACGAAAAAAACGGATTGTCAGCTTTTTGACCTGATCCACTATATATTTTTCGTCGTCACAGACCGCAATCGTAATCATAGCCGCCTCCTTAAGAGTGGTATTATATCACGTTCCTTTTCGGGAGACAATGGAAGTGCGGTGAGATGCCGCACAACTGCCGCAGAATGTGGATGCCTCCAAAGGAGACATGATATCGGGGTCAATCGCAAACTGGGCATGAGGTGTCTGATGCAAAACAGACTTTTTCCCGATTTTTCGATTTATATTGATTCTCCCACACAAATGACTTAATATGATAGACACGATCCCTAAAATTTCAGTTACATACACCAGAGGAAAAAGATTGAAAATTAAAATTTTCAATCGCGAGATTTGTGTCTGCGCATTGCTTGACACAAACTCGGTTATGCGCAAAAAAATGCGCAGAGATGGAGTAAACTATGAACGAATTTCACAGCGAAACAGAACAATTAGAGTTTTTAAAAAAATACGGATTGGTTTCCCCGACAAAAACCAGTCTGCCGCCCTTTCAATACTATGCGCCCGATTCCACAGTACCCGTTCCCTGCGAAATTGCGGGCTACGATCAGGCTTTTGAAACCTGGGCCATACTGGTTATAAACGCCGCAGGTACCATGATCAAAATACATTCCGGGTATCTTCTCGAGATGAAGACACGGGGCACATCACCACGCAAAAAGGAGACACGGACAGTCCGGAAAAAGAGCGCTGTGCCGTCATCTTACGTCGTTTTCGATATCGAAACGACGGGCCTTAGCTATACCGCTGACAAGATCATCGAAATTGCCGCTGTCAGACACACGAAGGATGTGGTGGCTGAATTTCATGAATATGTTTACATCTCTGAGCCTGTTCCGGCAAAAATAACTTCGCTGACCGGCATAACAAACGAAACGCTGCAGGATGCCTCCCCTATAGATGTGGTTTTGCCAAAATTTCTCTCCTTTATTGCAAATCACGCGCTTGTAGGGCATAACATAAAATCCTTTGACCTTCCTTTTATCAATAAGGCCTGCTCCGATCTCGGACTTCCTCCTGTCAAAAATAAGGTAACAGACACCCTGCCTCTTGCGCGGAAGAAACTGCCGAATCTCAGTAACCATAAGCAGACCACACTCTGCAGCTACTACGGCATTGATACTTCCAATGCGCATCGGGCCCTTTTTGACTGCCACATGTGCGATCAGGTGTACCGTTCACTAACCGGTGACGTTTACGCATGATTCTCCCTGCGATGCTGCATATGGATCCCGATATGCCCTATTCCCAAAATCATACTTGCCATCAGCATCCACACCACTTTTCCGTAGATGCCAAGCAGAAAAAAGGCAAGTACCGGCAGCGTGGCGCCTGCCACGGGAACCCCTAAGAAGCTGCTGTAAAAGTCCGATAGTGTCCGTTCGCTCCTAAAATACCTGATCCACCAGATTTCGTACATGACCATCAGCGCAAAGGCTCCAACGAGCCACCACGACCAATTCGACCACTCCCGCAGGTTGAAATCCGAAAAGATAAGGGCACAGCATGTCACCAGCGCCTCTCCCATCCGCTCCAGCATGGCTAAAAATCTGTTCTCCTTTTCCGCACTGTAACCCTGCGGCTGTTTTTTCACCCAGATCAGATTCGGAATCATCAGCATGAGCAGAAAAATCAGTCCTGTATATGAAAATCCAGGATGTCCAGACATATCGTTTATCCTCCATAACATATAACCGGAAAGCGCCCGTCAACGAACGCTTCCATCTCATTCCAGCCGGCGCAGCTCTTTTTGGGAAAAGAAGAACAATGCCAAAATAACTGCCATCATTCCGGTCATCACATATACCAGTCTGTAATTAAGGTTTCCCTCATGGAATGCCGTTTGAACCATGTTGCAGGCATTTGGATATTTCTGCAAAAACGCCGGAATCCAGCGGTCTGTCAATGGACCGACTAATAAATAAGAAAGCGGAATGGTACATCTGACCACCATGCTTCTGGCCGCGCATACTCTGCCCTGCAATTCTTTCGGTGTCTTTAAAATCCACAAAGTTCCCGCCAGCGTATTTACAATCGGCGTTACGAACAGGAATACAAATTTACCTGAAATAACAAAGCAGACACTATTTCTGATCCCCATGACACAGATGGATGCACCCGCCAAAATTGCCGAAATAAAAATACTCTTGCTATAAGAATACTTTATATCCTTTCCGGTAATAAACAGGCTTCCGAGAAAAATACCAATCCCTCCTGCCATCTTTACCAATCCCATATCCAGACTATTACCCAGCGATAATACCAGTGGTTCTGTCAGGGAATCTGTCGCACTGATAAGGAAATTAAAAAACGTAAAGAAAATCATTAATAATGTCAAACCTCTTTGGGAAAATATAAATTGAAACCCTGCCATCATGTTTTTAAAGATATTTTCATGCTCCCTTTTCTTTTTATCCGAATCAGAGAAAGCACATGCCGGCACCCTTATAAAAATTATCATCGCTACAATAAATGTACACAAGTCAATCACTAACAATCCTTTTAAGCCAACCGGATAATATAGTATTCCGGCACAAACAGGCGCAATCATGCTATTGATGGAATCAATGATCTGATTCATGCCTCCCGCTTTCTTTATATCCCCTTCTTTTACCAGTGTAGATAAAGAAGCCTGATAGGCATTGTTATCCAGCATATTTGCCGTTGCATTCACAAAATTAAAAGCACAGATCATCCCAAAATCAAATCTTTCTGTCATAAGATACATCAATAACAGTAAACTCGTTATGGCTGCTATCGAATCCGCTATCAAAATTACCCTTTTACGGTTAAAATAATCACAGATCATACCGCTTAATGGTGCGAACATAACAGATGGCAGAATCGAACAGAGCATAGTAACCGCCATAGGCGTCGCTTTTCCCGTTTCTCCAAAAACCCAGACGCTCACACCAAACGTTGTCAGACTACTTCCTAAAATGGAAACTAATCTTGAAATCCACACAATATAAAAATTTTTATTCATAATTGCTCTCTCTGTTTTTTGGCGGATTTCCGTCTGGTTCCGTCTTTTTCAAATACGTCCTGAAAATTTATGCTTTTTCAATTTTATATGTATCAAAAAATCCCATATACAAGCACTTTCTCCTGTATATGGGATTCCGGATTTATAAAAAAGTGCTTACACAACCCCCTGCGCCTTCATCGCCTCAGCCACCTTCAAAAAGCCCGCGATATTCGCGCCTGTCACATAATCGCCTTCCTTGCCGTACTTCCTGGAAGCCTCATCCAGACTGTGGAAGATATTTACCATAATACCCTGCAGTTTGGAATCTACCTCCTCGAATGTCCAGGAGAGTCTCTCGGAGTTCTGGCTCATCTCCAGTGCGGAAGTTGCCACGCCGCCTGCGTTTGATGCCTTGCCGGGACAGAACAGCACGCCGTTCTTCTGCAGATACTCCGTCGCTTCCATGGTGGTAGGCATGTTTGCGCCCTCTGCAACCGCGAAGCAGCCGTTTGCCACAAGCATCTTCGCATCCTCTAAATCCAGCTCGTTCTGGGTCGCACACGGAAGCGCGATATCACATTTCACACTCCATACGCCGTGCTCGCCGTTCTTCTTCTCATGATACTCTGCGTTAGGCCGCATTGCCGCATATTCCGTCAGGCGTGCACGCTTCACTTCCTTCACTTCCTGCAAAGTTGCTACGTCGATGCCGTCGGGATCATAAATCCAGCCCGTGGAATCGGAACAGGTCACAGGCTTGCCGCCCAACTGGATTGCCTTCTGGGTCGCGTAAATCGCCACGTTACCAGCACCGGAAATCGCGATTGTCTTACCCTTGATATCCTTGCCGTTGCATTTCAGCATTTCCTCTGTCAGATAAAGCAGACCGTAGCCGGTCGCCTCTGTTCTGGCAAGAGAGCCGCCGTAGGTAAGCCCCTTACCGGTCAGCACGCCCTCATACAGGTTGCGTATTCTCTTATACTGGCCGAACATAAAACCGATCTCCCTTCCGCCGACACCGATATCTCCGGCAGGCACGTCGGTATCTGCGCCGATATGTTTGCAAAGCTCTGTCATAAAGCTCTGACAGAACGCCATCACTTCTCTGTCTGATTTTCCCTTAGGGTCGAAATCGGAACCGCCCTTACCGCCGCCGATCGGCAGTCCTGTCAGGGAATTTTTGAAAATCTGCTCAAAGCCGAGGAATTTGATGATGCCCAGATTTACGGAAGGATGGAAACGCAAGCCTCCCTTGTAAGGACCGATCGCGCTGTTGAACTGCACGCGGAACCCATTATTTACCTGCACCTGTCCCTTGTCATCCACCCACGGAACACGGAACTGCACAATTCTCTCCGGAACTGTCAGACGCTCTAAAAGCGCATCCTTTCTGTAAGCATCCTCGTCCGCCTCGATCACGACACGCAGAGACTCAAGTACTTCCTTCACGGCCTGATGAAACTCGGGCTGTGCGGGATTCTTCGCTACAACTAACTCGTAAACCTCATCAACATATGACATTGTATTATTCCTCCTTCTTGCTTGTATACATTACCATGTACAATTATAGTATGTCACATGGAAATTCACAAGATAATTTAGCGAATTAAAGTGTAAAAATTTCCTCTGCATTTTTAAAATATATTGTACAATAATACCAAAATACTTGTATACAAAACAATGACGATTACACGGTCTCTCATGAAAACTACGATTTCAGAAGCGGTTTTACAGATATTCCTTAAGTTTCTCAATGCTCTTTTCCTCAAAGTCCATCAGTTCCTTCGCCAGTTCCACCGTTTCATCCGTGGCAAGACCGTTGTGTTTTAAGCTCTTCCACATGCTGGTGATTCCTCTGTTGCTGCCCTGAATCATCATTTCCGCCAGATGCTCCGTGCTGACATTAAAGGCCGTGTTCGCATGTATGCTGCCTTTGAGCATCATTTCCCCGATCTGGCTACCGCGGTACCCCTCTCCGTCCTGCTTTAAAATCTGATCCAGCGCACGATTATGGATGTCCGCATAGTGCAGGGACTGTCGGGACAATGTGATAGAAAAATCATCGTTTCCGATCTTATCCAGAATCGTATCAATCGCCGTCATTCCCATCTGTGTATTTTTCTGTATTTCCTTCAATACCATCTCGTCGTCATGTTTCATGGATCGTGACTCCTTCCTTCTTTATTGTCTCCCTGCTTCACTATCTCCTTAATTCACTGCCGTCTCCTTACCTTGCTTATTCAAGAAAAAACAGATGAGGGTAGTTATCCTCATCTGTCTAGTCTTTCCGTTTTATATGGTTTTAATCAGATTTTACTCTACAAACTCCGACTTTACATAAGCGGTCTGGCCGTTATACTTAATCTTAGTCCAGCCGTCGGCCTGTTTCATAATTACGTCAAAAGTTTCACCCATATAGGCAGTCGCTATTTTCTCTGAGTTCTCGCTTGCGCCGCTGCGGATTCTGACGGTTTCCTTAACCCTCACCTTACCGTTTGCCGCCCCGGAATTATCGCTGTTGTCAGCCTGTTCCTGCGTATCTTCTTCCTCCCCGTCTCCGGTCTGCTCCTCATCGGATGCCGCCATCGTCTCGGAAGGTTCCAGAAAATCACTCTTGATAAATGCTTCGCCGTCTTCGTATTTAATCTTACTCCAGCCGTTGCCCTTCTCTTCCAGAAGCTCAAATTCGTCTCCCACAGCCGCCTTGCCGAGCTTATCAGCCGTCTCGCTGTCGGAAGTCCTTATATTAACCACATCCGTCGTCTTTACCTTGGTAACGACCTCGACAGGCTCCTCTTCTCCGGTTTCCTCAGGCGTTTCTTCCCCTGTCTCTTCCTCTTCCGGCTCCTCGCTCTCCTCCGCACGCGCCAGCGCCTCGCCTACGTTCTTCTCGATTTCTTCCCGCAGTTCCAAGAGGAAATCAGCCAGTTGGGGGTCTTCCACCACCATTTTGTTGTAGGCCTCAGCCGCCTTATTGTTCAGATCAATCACATCAGCCTGTAACTGGATCTCACGCATGTAATGCAGCTCGTTATCGCTCTCGTCGCCATCCTCATTGATGTAGAGTTCTCCGTCCTCGTTGGTGCACACATAATATGTCCGCATACCGGGAATCGGCTTATCATAATCATGGAACTTTAACTCCGCGTAAACATAGGCAATATAAGTGCCTTCCTTCGGCCCTGCCTTGGTATAAATCTCCAATGGCGGATAAGAATCAATATATTTACTGGTCTCCGCGGCTCTCAGGATCTCCGTCGCATCCATATAATAGACCAGCTTCTCCATGGTGGCCGTATCGCCATCCACCATCGCCTTATAGTAGACGTCAAATAACTCGTTAATCCCCGGAACGGCATCTTTCTCCAAAGGCACCTCCGGCACGTTAAGCAGCACGTCGTCCTCCTCTGCATTTACTTCCGGCGCAACCGCCGTTTGCTCCTGCTCCACTTTCCGCTTATTCGCCTGAATCGCTATCACAATCGTCAAAGCCACGCAGGCCACTAATATAACGGGAAGAACAATTTTAGAATATCGCACCAGCCAGTTTTTAAACGCCTCAGACTTAGCTTTCAGCCCCTCCCATATTGTATTGTTCGTCGTATTCATGAAACTCCTCCAGTCTCAAAATTTCCGGGACAATATCAGCGTATCGTCCCGGAAACCCATAACTCTATGCACCCGACAGGACTCGAACCTGCATCAAAGGCGTCGGAGGCCTACGTTTTATCCATTAGACTACGGGTGCCCGCCTCGATGTAACATACTTTTTTGCAGCCAATAAAATTGTTACAAATTTGTTACATCTCCTGTATCATACCGCAAGCGGGCACACTTGTCAAGTAATCGCGCCTAAGAAATAATTTCCTCAATTTCCGAATTATTTCGGCAATAGCGATAAAGCCCGTAAGAAAGCACCTCTTCGGGTTCTACCTGCGTCCTGTTGACCTCCTCCACCATCTGTCTGTAAAAGTCATATTCCCTGACATGATCATCGGGTATCAGCAGCACCTCGTGGATCGAGCTTGGCAAAATTAAAAGATCGCATCCAAAACGTTCTGCCAGCCGCCCAATCTTTTCTGAGTACAGCATCGCCGAAGCGCCGAAACGTTTTTCCTGATTTGTCAGCACATACATCGGCGCTGCATCATCTTCCCGCACGCTGACCCCCGTCATCTCCGAAATCAGTTCCCGCATGGAAACCAAATGTTCCGGCAGTCCCCGTTTCGTATTGTATCTGGCCGTCCGGTAAAGAGATTCCGCATTCTGTTTCCACATCAGCATATGCTGCCTTTTGATCGTAATAGAACCGCCCTCTACCATATCATCCTCCAGCGCATAATAGAACACAATCGCCAGATCATGCCATCTCAGATGAGGCGCGTCCCGCAAAAACTTTTTATTCTTTTCAAAGCTGACCAGCTTATAGAAGACTCTGTCCTTCACCTTACTATAATCACGAAAAAAATCCATGTCCAGATCCAGCGCCATGGACTGTTCCTCATGGCAGTTGATGATCCGCTCCACAAGAATGCCGAGCCGCTCGCCCTCCAGATATTCCTGATAAAGTCCCTCCAGATAGATCGTCGGGAAGATACTGTCCTCCTGTCTTGTTATGGCTATTCCCGTCTGCTCCACACCGTTGTTTTTGGTCACACGAAGCACTCTGATCTCATAGGCGTCCCCCATTCTTTCCTGCAACAAATCCACAATACTGTCTACAAATTTCTGAAATCCCATATTTTCCTCTTTCCCATTCTCTCCGGACATAACTGGATTTCTGACTCCGTTCCCGCATAAGCAGATTCGAGATGCTTCGCATCTCTCATTCGCGTTGCTCGTCATAAGCCTTCCGATGTCTGCTTCCATGCAAGCATGGCGCAGCCTTCGGCAGTCTTCTGACTCTGCCCCCGCATAAGCAGACTCAAGATGCTTCGCATCTTTCGTTCGCGTTGCTCGTCATAAGCCTTCCGATGTCTGCTTCCATGCAGGCATGGCGCAGCCTTCGGCAGTCTTCTGACTCTGCTTATGCGCGCAAAAAAAGACAACATAGACCGGGAGTCTATATTGTCTTATGGGCTTTGATTCATGTAATATTTTATACTCTGGACAGGTACTCGCCGGATCTGGTGTCGATCTTAATCTTCTCGCCGTTCTCCACAAAAAGCGGCACCATAACCTTCGCGCCGGTTTCCACGATAGCGGGCTTCGTCGCGCCTGTCGCGGTATCACCCTTAAATCCCGGCTCGGTATCGGTAATCTCCAGCTCTACAAACAGCGGCGGCTCGATTGCAAACACACTGCCGTTATAAGAACAGATCTTAACCATTTCGTTTTCCTTCACGAATTTCAGAGCGTCGCCTACCGCCTCCGCATTCAATGCGATCTGGTCATAGGTTTCCACGTCCATGAAATTGAACAGGTCGCCGTCAGAATATAAATACTGCATGTCCTTTCTGTCAATACGTGCCTGTGGGAATTTCTCAGTGGGACGGAAGCTCTTTTCCACCACACCGCCATTGATGATGTTTTTCAGCTTCGTTCTGACAAAAGCTGCGCCTTTGCCCGGTTTTACATGCTGAAACTCAATTATCTGATAAACATTACCCTCCATCTCGACGGTAATGCCGTTTCTGAAATCACCCGCTGATACCATATTTCTATCTCCTCCTAAGCTTTCACAAATATAATTCTTTTCTAGTTTATACTAAAAAAATCTATTTTTCAACCTCTTTTCTTAAAAAACCTAACATTTCAGCCCGCGCCGTATGAACCGGTCAAACGGTTTCTATCTGCTTAAAATAAAATCAATTGCCTGCAGATAGCCGTCCAGTCCCTGCCCGTAAATCTGCCTGTCGCATACGGGCGCAGTCACAGATACCTTGCGAAATTCCTCTCTCTGCGTGATGTCTGAAATATGGATCTCCACCTTCGGCACGGTGATACTCGCCAGCGCGTCCCTGATCGCATAGCTATAATGGGTAAAGGCGCCCGGATTGATCACAATGCCCTCCGTACCGTCGAAATAGGAGTCCTGAATCCGATCTATGATCGCGCCTTCATGGTTGCTCTGAAACACCTCAATGACGCAGTTCTCCTCCTCTCCCTTTTTCGCGATCATTTGAAGCAGATCGTCATAATTCTGCGTACCGTACACACTTTTCTCCCGTATTCCCAAAAAATTCAAATTCGGTCCGTTGATTACAAGTATCTTCATCCCTCTCACCTTTCCGCCGTAGCGCTCCTTTTCCTGTTCTGCTGTCCTACACGGACTCCACATGCTTTTCGATCTCGTCCAAAATCTGCGAAAAACTCTTGCCGTCCACGGTTATCACCACATCAGCCGCCGCTCTGTAGCAGGGATCTCTCTCCTCTATGAGCGTCTTTATTCGCGTCAGCGGATCCTCCACTTGCAAAAGAGGCCTTGTGGTGTCGTCTTTCACCCTCTCATAAATCGTCTCTCCCTCAGCCCGCAAATAGAAAACCTGTCCCAGCTCATGCAACAGCGCCCGGTTTTCCTCCCGCACAGGCAGACCGCCGCCCACCGATATTATCTGGTTACCCGCACTGGCAGTCAGTTTTCGCAGACAGTCCGTCTCCCTGTCCCGGAAATACGACTCCCCGTCCGTCGCAAAGATATCCGATATGGTTCTTTTCTCCTCTTTCTCAATTTCCCGATCCGTATCTATGATCGTCCGCCGCAGACGGTAAGACAAACGAAGCCCGACCGTGGACTTGCCGCATCCCATAAATCCGATCAATATTACATTTCCCATGTTTTCCTCCATGCCTGAATCGTCCGCCGCAATGACATGTCCTTATCTGCCGTACTCCAAGCGCCTAAACAAAGTGTGCTTTCAGTTTTTCATAAACCGCGTCTGCGTCCTCCTCAGACACCGTCACCTTGTTCCACAGCTCATAAGCAATGATCCCCTGATAGAGAAGCATCTTTAAACCATTATATGCGCTGCCGCCGCTCTCCCGCACCAGCTTCATAAACCGCGTCTCCCACGGACTGTAAATCAGATCAAAACCTGTGTGCACCTTTGCATAAAACTTCTCATCCGCAATCACCACGTCCTCCGTATGGGGTGCAAGCCCCACGGAAGTGCCCTGTATCGCCAGAAATTTCCGATCCGGCAGACTGTCAAAGTCAGTCAGCGCCATCGGGAAGATCACCTGCCGTCCTGTTTCACGGTTTACCTCCTCCGCCACATGCCGCGCCTTTTCCACCGTCCGGTTCAAAAGATAAACCCGCTTCGCGCCCTTCACGGCACACAGATAAGCTACTGCTCTGGACGCGCCTCCTGCACCAAGCAGGATAATCTCCTCGTCCGCAATCCGGATATGTTCCACCGTCATAGCGCGGTAAAGTCCTTCCATATCCGTATTGTAGCCCTTAAATCCGCCAGGTACTGCTGCCAGCGTATTGACCGCGCCGATGGCCGCCGCCAGAGAGTCCACCTCCCGCAGACAGGGAATCACTTCACTCTTATAAGGCACCGTCACATTAAGCCCTAATAGCCGCAGCGCTTCCGCTCCCTTTATCGCGTCCGTAATCCGTCCCTTCTCCACGGGAAAAGGCACATACACAAGGTTATGGCCGAACCGCCTGGCAAGCGTGTTATGTATCACCGGTGAAAGAGTATGCTCCACCGGATTTCCAATCAGTCCACAGGTTCTTGTCGTACCGTTTATCTCCATCTGTCTCCTCCATGCCTGTCCTGCCTGTATATCATGCCGTCAGTGTCTTACCTTTGCCCACGCTGTTTCTTTTCCAAAGAACGCCTGTAAAAAAACAGCACGATCCACTCCATCCTTCTCTTTAAAACAATCTGGATTTCCTCCTTCGGATGAATCGGTCTGACCAAATACGTTAATATCCCTGCCCGCTTTGCGCCCCACACATCCGTAAAGAGCTGATCCCCCACAAAAAGCGTGGTGGCCGGTTCTGTCTTCATCATCTCCATCGCGCGCAGATAGCCCTTTTTCCCTGGTTTCCCAGCCTTAAAAATATAGCGCGTATGTACCTCATCGTTAAACATTTTCACACGGGGTTCCTTGTTGTTCGACAAAAGCACACTCTCAAAGCCAATGTCCCTCAGCCTCTCAAAAAGCGCAATGCTACGCGCGTCGGCGGGTGCGCCGTGGGGCACTAACGTATTGTCGATATCAAAGATAACGCCCCGGAATCCTTTCCGGTATAATGCCTCAAAATCAATATCATATGTGGAATCCAGATATACATCCGGATAAAAACAAGCAAGCCACGCCATCGCCGCCCTCCTTTTTGATTTCATTCGCCCTATCAACAATCGCAACTGCAAATTCGTCTGCTCTCAGCCGATTCGCCCTTGTGATTGTTGGCACTTTTTCTCGATTTCATTCGCAGTGCAGGTCGTAAAACCTTCGGTTTTCCTCCCTCACGGGCATTCGCCCTATCATCAATCGCAACTGCAAATTCGTCTGTTCTCAGCCGATTTGCCCTTGTGATTGTTGGCACTGCTCATTGCTTTCGTGTACATCATACAAAACACCTCGCGATAACGCAAGGTGTTTTTATCTGCCATTATTTATCCAACACGTTTTTCAGTTCTTCCATAAAGGTGTTGATATCCTTAAATTCTCTGTAAACAGAGGCGAATCTGACATAGGCAACGGCCTCTAAGTCCTTGAGCTTATTCATAACCATTTCGCCGATCACCTGACTCGGGATCTCTTTTTCTTCTCTGTTAAAGATTTCCGTCTCAACCTCGTCCACTAACTGATTGATCTGGTTGGCGCTGATGGGTCTTTTGTGGCAGGCTCTCAGTACGCCCGCTTCGATTTTTGATCTGTCATAAGTCTCTCTGTTATTATCCTTTTTAATGATAATAAGCGGTATCGTCTCCACCTTCTCATATGTCGTAAACCGCTTGTCACACTCGTCACAAACGCGTCGTCTGCGGATAGAGCTGTTGTCCTCCGCCGGTCTGCTGTCAATGACTCTCGTATTTTCATGTCCGCAAAATGGGCATTTCATCCCGGATATCCTCCTTATCCACCTGTACTTGAGCCACATCCCAAAATACCGCGCTCAACATGATCATTATAGGATAAAAAACTCATTATGTCAACTATCTTATGGTAACCATAATGATGTTCCGCCTCGCGGCAAAACCGGAGTCAGAGCGATAACATTTACAGGCAGATATCCACTACGATAATATCCGGTCCGATCTTTTTGATATCCTTATAGCAGATCACATAATCCGGCTCGCTTCCGAAAAAGCCGCACCATTTATTGTCTCCCGGAATAATCAGCTTGAAAATTTGTCCCGTGCACTCGTCAAACTCAAAATCGCTCACCTTTCCGAGCCGCTCACAGTTTTTCAGGTTGATAACTTCCTTTTTCTTTAATTCCGAAAATAACATAGGAACCTCCCCGGGCTTTTTATTATCATATGTCCCAGCCTGGGAAAAGGTTCCTGTTTTATTGTCTGATTCAGCAACGATTATTGCGGTTCTACATAGTCCGCACTGACATAGCCAAACTCATATCCATATTCATCGGGAAGAAAAATTTTATACCAGTGGCCGCCTTCCACGACCTCCGCGTACTCATAAATATCCCCCTTCTTCGCCGTCGTAATGACAGTGGTGCCGTCCGTACTCGGATTATCCCTGATCCTCACATCGGCAATGGCGACAACCGCGCCTTCGGCAGAAGCTTCTATTCTGATCTCTTCCTCCTCCGAATCCTCCGGCGGCTCCTCCAGTCTCTGCCCGTCTTCCTGCTCTTCCCCGTCTTCCTGCTCTTTTCCCTCTTCTTCGCCTTCTTCCTCTTCCTGCTCCTCGGCCGCCTTATCATAATTCTTAGGCACATACCGCTGATACAGATTAAAGCCGAGCACAGCCACAATCACCAGAAGAATACAGCCGACGGCAACCGTCATGATAGAGAGAATATCCACGCTCTCCTCATCGTCATCATCATCCCATTCTTCTTCCTCCCAGTCCCTTCTCCTTCTGGGCCTCTCATCCTGAACCGGCCTTCTTTTCGGCGGCGGTGCAGAGCCCGCCTTCTTTCTGGGCGCGTCTGGATTCGGTTTTCTTCTCGGCGCCTCCGCTGAATCCGCTCTCCTTCTCGGCGCTTCTTCCGAATCCGTTCTTCTTCTCGGCGCCTCTTCTGAATCGGCTCTCCTTCTCGGCGCCTCTTCTGAATCCGCTCTCCTTCTCGGCGCTTCTTCCGAATCCGCTCTTCTTCTCGGCGCCTCTTCCGAATCGGCTCTTCTTCTCGGCGCCTCTTCCGAATCGGCTCTCCGCTTAGGCGCTTCCTCTGAGTCAGTCCGCTTTGCAGGCCGGCCTTCTCCCACTTCCGCGCCGCACCCCGGACAGAAACGGATGCCTTCCCGAAGCGCTTCCCCACATTCGGGACAACGCTTCTTTCTTATAACCTTCGCGCCGCATTCGGGACAGAACTGATCGTCTTCCAAAAGCGTCGCGCCGCATTTTTTGCAAATCATAACTATCACTCCTCGTTTATCTTATGTCCTGAATCTTGTCCATAGACTATGGTATCAAAAAACTTCCTGTTTGTAAAATCATATCCGCCGTTTTTTCTTAAGATTTTGTGAATAATTTCCCGTGAATCGCACATGCTTCTTACATACCAAAAGGAACAAAACAAAACTTTCACGAAAGGGTGGTAGCGTCATGGTACAGGGAAAAGTTGAAATCTGCGGCGTCAACACTGCCAAACTGCCGCTATTAAAAAATGCGGAAAAAGAGGAATTATTTAAAAAAATCGAAGAAGGCGATCAGGATGCCCGAATGGCGTATATCAACGGCAATCTCCGCCTCGTCTTAAGCGTAATCAAACGTTTCCATTCCAGCAGCGAAAATGTGGACGATCTTTTTCAGATCGGCTGTGTCGGTCTGATTAAAGCCATTGACAACTTCGACAGCTCTCTCAATGTCAAATTCAGCACCTATGCCGTCCCCATGATCGTAGGCGAGATCCGCCGGTATCTGCGCGACGCCAACTCTATCCGGGTTTCCCGCTCCTTAAAGGACACCGCCTACAAAGCCATCTACGCCAAGGAACATCTGACACGAACCAACTCCCGCGAACCCACCGTCACGGAAATCGCCACGGAGATCGGCATTCCCAAGGAAGATATCGTCTATGCGTTAGATGCCATCCAGAGTCCCTTAAGCCTCTATGAGCCTGTCTATACCGACGGCGGCGACACGCTCTATGTCATGGACCAGATCAGCGACAAGAAGAACGGCGAGGAGATCTGGGTAGAGCACATTTCCCTGACGGAAGCCATGAAAAAGCTGACCAAGCGGGAACATGAAATTATCTCCCTGCGCTTCTTCGAAGGAAAAACGCAAATGGAAGTCGCCGATAAAATCGGTATCTCGCAGGCGCAGGTGTCAAGGCTTGAGAAAAACGCGCTAAAGACTATGCGGTTGTATCTGACAGCGTGACGCCTTGCGCAAAATACCCACAGGCGGATGCAGTCTTAATCCCCCGGGACTGCATCCTGTCCGCCCCCGGACAGACGGCAGCGGCGGCCCTTTCCGCTATAGATCCTGCGCTGCCTTTTGTCCTCCTCTCCGGCCGCTTCGCCGCTGGCGGTTCTACCCCTTCCCGCTTAGAAACCGCTCAAAATCCGTTCTCATCTGCTGAAAATTCTTTCTCTGATCCACCAGATATCCGGTATGTTTTCCGGCATAAACCGCCATCCATTCGTCCAGATCCTTGTCCTCCTTATAGGAATAAATCATCATCGCCAGAAGAGACGGCCGGTTTCCCGCGCTGCGTATCTTAGATCCTATTTTCACCGTCTCATCTAACAGCACATCCAAAGACTCTTTATACAGATCCATATCCGCCTGAATATCCTTTCTGTCCATATCCAGATTTTCCGCAAGAAAAGCCACCAGTCCGTCGGCCCGTTTCCCGCTTTTGGCAACACATAAAAACTCTTTCAGCATTGCTTCGAGCATACGCAGCTTATCAGTGATCACCTGCTTGTCCTTCGTGCTCAGTTCCCTGTCAATCTCATCAAAAAGAAGCCCTTTTTCATTTTTTCTGACGCCTCTGAGATGCATCTGAAATTCCCTTAAAAATTCTGCGAATCTGATATCCTCCTTTTGATAACCTGTAAATCTGTCAAAGAGCGCAAGGAAAATAAAAGAATCCTTTTTATTGAATATCTCCCTCATATCGTCCGTCACTATAAGCTCCAGCCGGCGCAGATGATCCGCCAGCCGCTCAAATTCTTCCTCCGCCGCATGTTCATTCAGATATTTGCAGGCGGCCTTCGGCTGCGTTTTCCAGTGATCGAAGTGACCGGTACACATGATCGTCTCCACCACCACCCTCTCCACCGCGCCCTTCGTCCTCTCCTTCTCCGTATAGCTGCTGCACTCCACAAAAAAGCGGCTGTCCACAAGCTTCCTGATACGGCTTGCAAATCTGTCAATATATGTAAATGCTCTCTGGTCCGGATTCATGGCCACATGATTGTTGTAACGCTTAATATACTTGGAAATACGGGAGCTGTCACAGCATTCGTGAATAACCGTCTCAATCTGGTACTCATCGAATTTTTCCTGTAATTCTGCCGGCAGTTTTTCAAACGTCTTATTTCTGATATCACATACGGCGTCCTCATACAGGATCGTCCCTTCCTCGTTCACATGCCTTTTCTTATAGGGAATCATGGCATTCTCCACGACGGAAGTGATTTTATAATTCATCTCCCTGAATTTTCGCAAAGCGGCCGTCCTGCACCCGCCGTCCACAATATGCAGCTTCGAGTCCTCCTCCTCGCCGAGGATAATGGGCGGAATATAATCGTCCGTCAGCACGGTAACCACAAGCTCGTTGATCTGCTCTTTATTCCACACAAAATTTCTCTGCACATCCGCGTTATTGTCGATATCACCCTTCTTATTTTTCTTTAAATACATTTCCAGCGTATAGGTTTGTTTCCGTGGTCTTGCCATGTTAAATCCCCCTTTTTCTATCCTGCACCGCTTAGAGCAGTACAGAGGTATTCCTATAAGAATGAATCGCCGCCTGACAGTCCGCATACTGCTTTTTGCTGATCTGCAGCTCTTTTCTGACTTCGTCCGGAGAATAACCGTCTGCATACAGACACAGAACATCCTTCTGCAGCTTCGACAGCCTGCCCAGATACGCCTTCGTTCTCCTGCTGTATCGCTCCCCGCCCTTTTCGAGCGCCTCCCTCTCAATCACAAAATCTCCCGCAATGATATCCCCCAGAGTCAGTTCCCCGTCCTCATCAATACACGTGTCGATCGGGACCGCCATCCTGTCCGCCCGGCGTTTTTCCCGGTTCCTTTTCGTCAGCTCTGTTTTTATCCTGTTAAAGAGACATGCATATAAAAAAGCGTCAAAACTCCTCGCGCCGTCGTAGCGCCCTATGACATCCACAAATACCTCATTGGCCAGCGAATAGAACTCGTCCAGATCCCATTCCGATAATCTCCCGAATTTCAACAGTATACGCTCAACCATCCTGCGGAGTTTTCCCGCATTTCCTTCATAATATGATGCTATCAGCTCTTCCATCTGCTGCCACCTCACTGCTTCTGTCTATTTCTATCTGTTACTGCCTATGCTCTATCGTATTCCGAATCCTGCGTACCCTCTGCCGCGCTTTTTGTAGTTGGTATTGATAAGTATAGAACGCACGTTCTGTTTTGTCAAGACGTTTTTAGAACAAACGTTCGTTATTTAATTCAGGGGAACCAATTCTGACAAAACACAGCGTTTCTTACATATTAATTCTTTGCCTGTCCCAAAAACGGGACTCCGATTCTCCAATCCGTTTTTTCTTTGCAGCAATTTTTTAGAAAAATCAAAATGCAAACGGAGAAATACATAGTATGGCCACACGGAGTCCCCGACTGGCAAACCACAAATGGCAGATACGGGCATTCCATTATGAACAGAAATTCCATTGCCAAAAGAAAGGAGCGCAAAACAATGCAGGAAACATATTACAGACACAACATCATGCAGACAGATCATACCACATTCGGAGGTGTCATCTATCCATCCGATTTCAACACAGAATCCAACAAAAAAACGCGCGTAAACGGATCCCTGATTGCAAGCCGTATCGCTCAGGACGCAAGGTTTGATGCAGAGTGCCGGAAAAACAGGGAAAAGCGAATCACGATCGCCTGAACTTACATCTTTCATATCAGAGAGGAGACATTGCCAATGCTTGACAGACAGTATCACTTATATTCGGTGGACACCGGAAACTTTTACAGCAATCGCGAAAAATATCTGCATGAAATGAATTGCAGATACCGCAAAGAACGCAACTACATACAGAACAAACTGCCGGAACTGGAAAAAAAACTGAAACAATGCGGCTATACAGAGGAGTCCCTGCATCTGTTAAGAAAGGGAAACGCCGGAAACCTTCCCCCAAAAGCCTCCTGCGCAGATACCGTTAACACTTATCTGCACTGGATCGGACTGATTCAGCATAAGAGAGAAAAGGCAAAAGAATCCAAGGAAAAGCTGCTTGCCCTCCTCTCGAATAAAGTCAGGCAGAACGAATTGACAGACGGCAGGGATCATGTCCGCACACTCAGACCGGACGCGCTCTCCGACACCAATGTAATTTCTGCCTTTGACTCTGCGTTAAGCCGTGCAATCGGCATCGGTCAGGACGAACTGACAGAATCATTGATGATTGTTCAGGTCTACTATTTTGACGTGTTTAAAGATCTGTTCTTTTACGGTTTCTTCCACAAGGGAGAAAAATATATTTACTTTACATCCTCAGCCGGACAAATCCGCAGCAAAAAAGCGGTTTTTCTAAAGGAAACCGTATGGAACCGGATCAGGATGACCATTATGTGCGGTCTTTCCATAGAGAAAATCAACGCCAAAGGCGGCAACAACGTGAACAAGCATCTGGCATACATGGCGCTTGCCAACTCCGCCACGGACGAGTGGAAAGAATTTGATATCGACAAATCCATCGTCATCGAAGACTTTGAGACAAAAGTGTACGGCACCTTTGACCTTGTGGATGAGACAGACTATTCCATCACCAGAAAAACAGACGCCATCCCCGTGCCGCACACCGACGGCGCAGGCATGATCCTGCCCGCCGTCTCCTCCAAAAACTTCATGTTCCGCGCTCCATGGATCAAGGGACTGCTGGGCGTGTTTGATTTTAGAAAATTTACAGAGGCTGGCGGCTGCTCTCCTGTCATCCGTGATATTTACGGTCAGGCGCATGACATTATAAAAGAAGATATACAGATCATCTTCACCAAAAGCCAGTTTAAAATGCATCCCTACTACGACTCATGGGACGAATATAAGGCCTGCTTTAAAAAGTACCATTGCAGTGCGGGAAAATGCAGCGTGGAGGAAGACCGGATCAAAAAGGCAAAGATCAATTATCAGATGCTGCAAACGCTCACCGACATTACAGAAGAGGAAATAGATCTGCTGACGCAAAAATCAGCAGACCGCATCCGCAATATCTGCACCTCAAGAGAAACCATGTTTGACGTTTTAGGGATCACCCCCTACAACACGGATATGACGCCCTTTCAGCAGGCCGTCAAGCTCTACCCGCCCCTCCTTGGAGACACCTACACCAAAGACATTCTGCGGGAAGTAAAAAACAGCCTGCTCAAAAAATACCGGAGCGGAAAACTGGAGGTAAACGGCAGATACACCTTCCTGCTCCCCGATTTCTACGCCGCCTGTGAATACTGGTTTGAAAAGAAAGAAAATCCCCGGGGGCTGCTTTCGGACGGCGAGGTGTTCTGTCACCTGTTCCGCCGTTTCGATAAACTGGATTGTCTCAGGAGTCCGCATTTATACCGGGAACATGCCGTGCGTCACAATGTGGCAGGCGAAGCCGATACCGGCCGCGCCGAAAAGCTGCGGGAATGGTTTCTCACAGACGGCCTCTATGCCAGTACCCATGACCTGATCAGCAAGCTTCTGATGTACGACGTGGACGGGGACAAGTCTCTTGTGGTGGCTGACCCGCAGTTAATTGAAATAGCGCAGCGCAATATGAAGGGAATCGTCCCGCTCTACTATAATATGAAAAAAGCAAAACCCGCCCTCTTAAATAAAGCGAATATTTATGCCGGACTGCACGCCGCTTTCACCGGTGGCAATATCGGGATCTACAGCAACGCCATCTCCAAAATCTGGAACAGCGAAGTATTTCTGTCCGGTTCTGAAAGGGAAAAGCAGGATGCCACAGACTGCGTAAAACAGCTCTGCTGCCAGAATAACTTCGTGATTGATTTTGCCAAGACCTTATATAAGCCGGAATTTCCCAAGGAGGTCAGCGAGCGGATCGCCAGATACACCAAAGACAAGCTTCCCGCTTTCTTTGCCTTTGCCAAGGATAAAGAAAAAGAACAGATTCAGGAGCGAAACGGCAGCTTCGTAAACAGACTGTACGACAAAATTCCGGACAGAGCGATCAACACCCGCGGGCTTCATCTGGACGCGCTCAACTATCAGATCATGATGGCAGACCCGGACGTCCGGTGCAGCGACAATGCGGCCGCTCTGTACGACGCCTTAAATAAACAGTACCGCTATATGATCCATATGAAAGATGCGCGCGCTGACAATATGCAGTATATTGCAGTCAAAATCCGGGAAGCCTTCTCCGCTCTTGGCTATTCCGATGAAACCGTCGCCGACATGCTGACGGAATACCTGTACGGCAGAGGAAAAAGGTATAAACAGCTTTTATGGTTCTGCTACGGGGAACAGGTGGTGGCAAATCTCAGAAAGCATGCAGAAACGCCAAACACCAAATATATCTCCTGCGCCGACTGTGGGGAGTGGATCGAAATCCGCGCCAGAGACAACCGCACCAGGCGCTGCCCCGCATGTCAGAAGACATATGTGCGGATGTATGACAGAAACCGGAAACAGAAAAATTCCGTTTAACAAAGCGGAACAAAACAGGCCATTCCCACTGGCCGGAAAGAAACCCTCAAATATGCAAACGGCCATCCGCAGTGGACTTTCCCTTGTGTGTATAAGGGAAACAGCATATTGCGCAATGGCTGCGAACTGGAGGAAACCACCTTGATTATCACGCAGGAAAACCTCATAAACCAAATAGCCGGCAAAGAAGAGATCAGCCCTGCAACCGTCCGCAGAATTTTCAAATCGGCGGAAGATATCATTTTTAACTGCCTGTCTTCCACTACCTCCTCAGAAAATACAGTCGTAAAAGTACTGGATGGGTTAAGTCTGGAATGCGCCCTCCTTCCCGAACGGGAAATCCATACCTATGACACCATCGTCTGCAAAGAAAGACTTTGGACCAAGCCCAAAATCACCCGGTACTACAACAGAAAACTGAACGGTTATTTTAAATGAAAGCAGGTGATCCTTTGAAACTCAGCTATTTTGAACTACTGTCTCCCGACCCGGTACAGGTTCCGTCGGCAGGAGGCGTCAAATCTCCCACTCTGCGGGAAATCTCTTCCCTTGGACTGCGCACTTACCGGCATTATCTGGCGATTCTTTCTCTGGATCTGGACTCTTACCTGTCCATGACCGGCACGTCTGAACTCTATGCGCTTTTGTCTGAGGAAGAAAAAACGAAAATGACCTTGTTCGATCTGCTCCTGTCAAGCCCGCCGTCCTGCGTGCTGATTCAGAACATGCTGGACTTTTTTATGGAGGGGACCGTCACCTTCTCCGAATCCCAACATGCCTTTCTGGTCTGCGCTGACGACGGAGAGACAGGACTGATTACAAGGGAAAACTACCTGACGGTATGCGATCTGATCGGACAGCGCAATTATCTGAAACCGCGACGCAGCGAAGACTTGTCGAAGGTGAAAAGCAAAAAGGCGCTGGAGATCATGAAAAAACTGCAAAAGGGAAGAGCCGAAAAAGAAAAGCTGGCAAAGACAGATAAAAATATGGAGCTGGGAAACATCATTTCCGCCGTCGCGAACCGAAGCCAGTCTCTGCATATCCTCAATATCTGGGATCTTACCGTCTACCAGCTCTGGGACTGCTTTGCCCGCCTTTCCGGCAATAACCTGTACAACATTCAATCCATGAGCGTTGCGGCGTGGGGCGATAAAAATCACTCCTTCGACGCATCGGCATGGTTCAAAAAAATAGAAACAGAAACATGATAACACTTAAAGGAGGAACACATCATGACAAACCCTATCATGGCAAACAGAGAGGTCTGCGATCTGCTTTTCGTGGACTACGCCACAAAGAAACCTTTTCTCAATCTGGATTTCGCAAACGTCAGCACAACTGAGCTGACCGGCGAGTCCGTATTCGCCCACGGCGGAAAGGGCCACCCCAAGCGCGTCCAGTTCTCCGGCGAGAGAGGCGGCACCATTACCATCGAGACACAGATCCAGACCGTCAAGCTCTGGCAGCTCATTACCGGCGGCGAAATCTCCAGATCCGCCCGGTTTGTGACCAGAATGGAGACGTCCGTGGACGACGCAGGCACTGTCATTACCCTGCCCGACGTACCCGCAGCAGACAGCGTGGTTGTCTACAAGGCGGATGACGACTGTGGCGCAGAGCTGGCATACACTGTGGCCGATAAGGTCATCACGCTCGCATCCGCACTGGCAGGCGGCGACGCGGTTATCGTTTACTACATGAAGGAAGTAAACGAAGGCGTGCAGAGAATCAACATCAAATCCACCAGCTTCCCGAAGAATTTCATCGTCTACGGCGACACGGTTATGAAGACCGAGGACGACGAGGCGGTGCCGCTTAAGCTGACCGCTTACAAGTGCGCTCCCCAGTCCAACATGTCTCTCAGCTTCAGCAACAACGGCGATCCCGGAAGCCTGACCATCACCGCTGATCTGATGGCGGATCAGGACAACAACATTCTCGATCTCACGCTCATCGAAGAATAGAAGTCTCATCACAGGGATAACATTTACATCTTGTATCTGTTATCCCTTTTTTTTACGCCGACAAAAACAGGAAAATGCAGCGTACAAAAGGCTTCGTAATAAAGCGGCATCCAGCGCGCTGTCTGGAAGCCTTCACACAAACCGCTGCGGAATGGAGGAAATATGAGTTTTACAGAAATGATCCAGTATATTTTATACATTGTTCTGACGGCCATTCTGCCTGTGGCCGCAAAGTATACCATCAACTTTATTCAGGCCAGAATCAGGGAGAGCGCTTTCATCGAGGAGGCAGCAAAGACAGAGGCGCGAAGTATCCTCATAAAAGACGCCCTGTCCGATGTCATGGATGCCGTACTGTACGTCAACCAGACCTTTGTGGACACCCTGAAAGCAAGAGGCGAATTTACACAGAGCGCATGGGAAGAAGCAAAGCAGAAAGCATACAATGCAGCCCTCCTCTCCGTCTCCGAAGAGTCAAAAAAAGCGGTGGCCAGCGTGTACGGCTCCTTTGACAACTGGCTGCAACTAAAAATAGAAGCCTCCGTTCAGGCTGCCAAAACAAATAAGGATGTGATTATATGAATAGAAAAATAAGTGAAAACGGCCTTGCCCTCATCAAACGGTTTGAGGGCCTTCGTTTAACCGCCTATCAGGACAGCGTCGGCGTGTGGACCATCGGATACGGCCACACCTCCGGCGTGTCCGGAGGCCAGACCATCACCCGGACACAGGCGGACGCCTATCTGCGCGCCGACTGTGCAAACGCTGAGAAAGCCGTAAACCGCTATATGACCGTTTACCAGTGGAACCAGAACCAGTTTGACGCCCTCGTCAGCTTTACCTATAACTGTGGCGCCGGAAACCTGAGAACCCTGCTGGACGGCGGCGCGCGCAGCATTGCGCAGATCAGCGAAAAAATCCCCGCCTACCGTAAGGCCGGCGGCAAAGTACTTAAGGGACTTATCAACAGACGCGCCGCTGAGAAAGCGCTGTTTGATACGCCTGTCTCCCCGGATTCCGCCACCGCCTCATCCCCCGCATACATCAGACCCGTCAGCTATATGCAGACCGATCCGCGCTGGAAATCGCACAACTACTCCGCCAAAGGCGAGCAAAAAACCATCGGCAGCGCCGGCTGCGGCGTCGCCGTTTCCGCTATGGTGATAGCCACCTTAAAAGATCCCTCGGTAACCCCCGTCACCACCGCGCAGTGGTCCATGTCCCACGGCTATAAAGCGCTGAATCAGGGAACTTACTACTCCTATTTCGTTCCCCAGTTTTCCGCCTACGGCATCCCGTGCGAGCGTCTGAACCAGTCAAACCTCTATGGAAAAACCGCCTCACCCGCCCATGAAAAAGCTTTGCAGACATTGCAAAACGGCGGCTGGGTGATTGCCTGTATGGGAAAAGGACATTGGACAAGCGCGGGTCATTTTATTCTTCTGTATCACTGCAAGGACGGTTATGTCTACATCAACGACCCTGCGTCCACGAAGGAAAACCGCATCAGGAACACATGGGATCTGTTTGCAAAACAGGTAAAATATATGTGGGCCGTGCGCCTTCCCGATGGGACTGGCTTACCGGCAGACGCGTGACGCTCCGGTCGAGAAAAGGATACTGTTAAAATGAACGAAATCATAGAACTTACAAAAATTGACTATGTATCTGTGCTTCCCGCTGCGGTTGCCATTCTGGCCGGAACAAAGGCCATACTCTCCCTCTTAGAGAGCTTTGTGGAAAAGCTCGGTCTTGAGACAAAATGGATGCGCCAGAGACGGGAGGAACACGAACTGCTGATCCGTACCTCCCAGAATCTGACTGCCCTGCAGACACAGCATGAACACGACATGCAAAAGTCCGACAGACGGGATGAGAAGATCTCGGCGGACATAAAAAAACTCACCCGGATGTTTGTGGATAAGGAAATCGACGACATGCGCTGGGAAATCAACAATTTCGCCACCAAGGTTTCCGAGGGAAAGCCCTGCAACAAGGACAGCTTCAAACACTGCATCCATATTTATGAAAAATACGAGCAGATCCTTTCGGAAAACGGCCTTGAAAACGGCGAAGTGGAGATCTCCATGGAACTGATTAATGACGCATATATGCGGAAGATGCGGGAGGGGTTTTAGAAAATAGGGAATTGCTATGCAGTTCCCTATTTCAATCCCGATATTGTATTAAAACTCTGAATCACATTGCTTACAATGCCATTGCTTACTAACTTTTCCAATTGCATATATGCCAATGAATGCCACGCTCGCAACTTTGGAAATATTTGATATCTTCTTAATATTAGTTGATCCACATATGGGACAATGTGGCTCATTAGTTACTTTTTCAACACTCTGCGGATCAATAATATCTCTTATGAGATTCTCTCTTTGCAAAACTAAAACCTGCTTATAAATTTCAATTGCCGCTTCTTTTATGCTGTCAAAATGATCAATCTCATACTGTATCCGTTCCTGCTCTTTTTTCAACAGCTTTTTCTCATGAATATAGAAATAAAGCGGAAGGCAGAGCAAACAGGCACCAGCGCATAATATAACAAAATGATATCCGTTAACTCCGTATCTCATGTCCATTCCAAAATAGCATATGACAAAACTTACAAATGCACCGCCAAAACCCATTACTGAAATTAAATTTTTCGCAAATTCATTATTGCGATATCTATTTATTTCACTTAATTTTGTAACCATTTGGGGTGGTTGCAAATTATTAATATAATCACGAAGTTTATAATCCAGCTCTTCGTCTATTTTACCGATTTTTTCTTTCCAGACCAAATTCAATCCACAGTTTGGACATGTCTGTGCTTTATCCGATATCTCTTTGCCACAATCAGGACATTCCACTAAAGCCATAACCATTCCCACTTTCTTTTCCACTTTTTTAAATAATAACACAGAAACAATAAAAATACGACAGATTTTACCGCTATGAAACAGAAAAACCAACCAACTACAAAACCAAAAAGGAGGAAAAATTTATGGACAATTCTTCAAATGAATCCCGGAACAATTCTGAAATTCCAACAGATGGCAACGATGCTCTCCGGACATCTGTCAGGCTGCTTTCCGACGGGTTCTCAGGCATTTCGAAATTCTTTGGATTACAGGAATATCTGAAAAAAATCCCGGAAGAGGCAGTTAAGGTCGATGCCGCCATGACACAGCTGGAACAGTCCGGCAGCGCATCCGCTTCCGAACTCAGCGCTTACTTTGAACAGGCAGCGGAAAGCGCACGCAGATACGGCG
>ERZ808051.68-NODE-68-length-135458-cov-11.539766_pt1 | contig 135458 bp, 115 predicted proteins | sample MGYA00380199_ERZ808051 | MGnify/ENA primary metagenome ERZ808051 (study PRJEB31490, sample SAMN06133391) | mouse gut metagenome | isolation source: J11 | host: mice | place: China: Chengdu | collected 2015-05 ... | reverse complement strand
CTATGGAAATGGAAAAGACGGGTAATGGGCATATGGCTCATTACTCTCTTTTCATGTATGGGGAAAATCTGCAACGCTGGAAATCAATGTTCTGAAAGAAGAACAGATTATAGAATCTCTATTCCAAAATGAAAAACTGTGATACAATATCATCGAATAAGGCGGTGCGATAAAATAATCAGTACGGGGGGTTGTATCGTTATGGTTAGAAATATGGCAGACGAGCCAAAAAGAAAGAAGAATCCTGCAGAGAGGAAATATGTTCTGGCGGCATACATAATGGTTCTTTGTGCGGGAGCAGCGGGGCTTGGAGGCTGCCGCAGCGAAACGCCGGTTCAGGGATCGGCGGAACAGGAGACGAATACGGAGGCAGAGAGTGAGAGCGCCTATGAAGAGGCGGCGGCTACGATTGAATTTGATCATGAACTGGATGATTATGAACCTTTGAATACCGAGTATCATTTTCATTTTACATATAAAATGGTTCATCCGTGGTGGGATGCCGTTGGGATCGGAATGGAAGAGGCATCAAGGCAGTATAGCCAGAGAGGTGTAAACATTTATTATGAATATCTTGCGCCTGAGGTGACTTCTGCGCAGGATCAGGTGGAGCGGTTATACAATGCGGCAGAGCGGGGATATGATGTGATCGGCGTAGACGTGGCGGATATAGATGTTGTGACGCCTGTGATCAATGAGATTATGGAAAGCGGACAAAAAGTGATGACTTTTTCGAGCTCTGATGCCAGCCGGGAAGACGGATGCAACCGGATCGCTTATGTGGGCAATACCCACAATTATGAAGATGGAGCCATGCTTACGGAGGCTCTCTGTGAGAAACTCGGATATTCCGGGAAAGTCGTGGTGCTGGTAGGCGTCAAAGGCGCGCCATGCCATGAGGAACGTGCGCTTGGCGTACAGGACGTGATTGCAAAGTATCCGGATATGAAGATTGTGGAGACCGCCTATGACGGCGACAGCGTAGAGACGGCTTATAACTATACACGGGAATTTTTGGAGAAATATGAAGACCTTGCGGGAATCGTCTGCTGCAATATGAGCAACCCGGTAGGAGCCGCCCGAGCGGTTACGGAAGCCGGGATGGAGACAAAGATAGTTATTGTGGGCATGGATCATGACCGGACGGCGCTTCACTATCTCAAAGACGGATCTATTTATGCGCTGGGAGTACAGGATTGCTTTTCCATTGGCTTTGATACGATTCAAGTAGCTGTTAAAATGGCGGACGGACATCTTCCAGGAGAGATCTATCCTGAAAAGACAGAAGAAATAACGACGATTATTTATCAAAATGATGCCGCAGCAATGCTTCAGACATTGTACGGAGAGATTGATTAAGATTTGGCGGGAAGGGAAAATGAGAAAAACAGATCAGAATAACATAAATATGAATGAGAAGCAGAGAAAACAGGCAGTTATGAACGCCCTGATTGGTGGAATGATCATTGCGACGATTTTGATCCTTACGACAGTGTGGGTGTCGAATGGCGCGAGACGAAGCACCAGTCAGGCAGTTAACCGGGTCAGCGACTTTTATCTGGAAGAGCTGGCCGGGCGCAGAGCGCAGGTAGTTGCCGAAGAATTGAAGAAAAATTTTACCTATATGGAAAATGCGCTGGCTATTTTGGATGAATCGAATCTGGAGTCGCAGGATACGCTGCGGGAATTTTTTGGTAAAGTCAAGAAAATCTGCAGTCTGGAGAAATTTGCACTGGTAGATGAAGATGGACTTGTCTATACGGAGCACAGCACGACGTCCGGACTTAGCAGATATGATTTCCTGTCAGAGGACCTGACGGAACCGGTGATCGGTACGGCCAATCTCTATGGCGCAAGAAAACAGGTCATTCTTGCGGTGCCTGTAGAGAATGTAGTTTTTCAGGGAAAACAGATCAAGGTCTGCTTTATTCAGGTAAATATCGAAGAGATGCTGAGTTCTCTGACGTCGCAGACAAAATATAATGAAAGTTATTGGAGTTTGTACCATTGCAGCGGAGAAGATCTGACCAATAATCCGTTCGGGAATCTGAAAGCAGGTTCAAACATTGTCACTGAGCTGAAAAAAGCGGATTTTTATGATGGCTTTAGCTATGAGCAGTTTGTAGATGATTTTACGAATGGCAGGCAGGGGCAGATCTCTTTTGACTACATGGGATTTCAGGAGGATTTGTGTTATATCCCGGTGGCGGAAACAGATTGGATGATGACAATTCTGATCAGAAATAATGTTATCACGGATCAGATTAATTCGATACGTTCCGATATGATGCGGCGCAGCGTGATTCAGATTAGCATTACGGTGGGTGTAATGCTGGCGGTATTTCTCGGATTGATCTATCAGTCGAGGAAGAATGCCAATATGCTTTTGGCGCAGGAAAAAGCGGACGGAGACAGGATCAGGGCGGCTTATGCTCAGATTGAAAGAGAGCAGGAGTCCATGAATAACATTCACGCCGCAATGGATTCGGGATTCTGGAGCATGGAATTTAATGAAAAAGCAGAAATCACATCCTGTACGTGGTCGGATGTTTTTCGTAAGATGGTGGGTTACGAAAGTGAAGAAGAGTTCCCCGGCAGGATAGAGTCATGGATCAATCTGCTGTATAAGGAAGATAAGGAGCGGGCGGTTCAGGAATACTGGGATACCGTTATGGATTACAGTGGTGGAAAGACTTACGATGTGGAGTACCGGCTGCACACCGGGCATGCCGGACTTCGATGGTTCCGTGCCGCGGGAAGATTGTCCAGACGTGAGGATGGATCTCCCATCAAATTTGTAGGATTGTTCCTGGATATAGATGAAGAGAAAAGATTAAAAGAGCAGCTGGAGCGGCAGAAAGTTGATCTTGAAGATGCATTAGCGGCGGCACAGCATGCCAATCGCGCGAAGACGACGTTCCTTAACAATATGTCTCATGACATCAGAACTCCTATGAATGCGATCATAGGTTTCACGTCTCTGGCGGCGGCGCATATTGAAAATACGGCCCAGGTTCAGGGGTATCTGGCTAAGATCACGACATCCAGCAATCATCTGCTCAGTCTGATCAATGATGTACTGGATATGAGCCGTATTGAGAGCGGTAAAGTGAAGATTGAGGAGAAAGAAACTTCTCTTCCTGAGATCATGCATGACCTGAAGACGATCGTGCAGGCGGATGTGGCGGCAAAACAGCTGGAGTTCTACATAGATACGGCGGATGTGGTAAATGAGCATGTATTGTGTGATAAGCTCAGGCTGAATCAGGTTTTGCTGAATCTGCTGAGCAATGCCATGAAATTTACGAAGCCTGGCGGGCTTGTGGGAGTTCGTATTCTTCAGAAAGGAAACGCGCCTGTGGGATGGGCCTCTTATGATTTCCAGATCAAAGATACGGGCATCGGTATGAGTAAGGAATTCCTGGAGCATGTTTTTGAACCTTTTGAGCGTGAAAGAACAAGTACGGTCAGCGGTATTCAGGGAACCGGCCTGGGAATGGCGATCACAAAAAATATTGTGGATATGATGGACGGTACGATCTCTGTTGAGAGTGAGGAGGGCAAAGGCACTACTTTTACGGTATCTTTGCAGTTTAAGACGTGTACCGGTTCAGTGCGGCAGGAGATCATTCCGGAATTGAGCGGGCTTCGGGCGCTTGTGGCAGATGACGATTTTAACACCTGTTCCAGCGTGACTAAGATGCTTACGATTATCGGAATGCGGCCGGATTGGACGACTTCCGGCAAGGAGGCGGTACTGCGCGTCCAGCTTGCAGCGGAGCAGAGCGATGAATATGCGGTATATATTATAGACTGGCTTATGCCTGATATGAACGGAATTGAAGTCGTAAGACGAATCCGCGGAATCATCGGGGTGGAGAAGCCGATCATTATCCTGACCGCTTATGACTGGTCGGATATTGAGCAGGAAGCAAGAGAAGCAGGTGTTACGGCATTCTGTTCTAAACCGATCTTCCTTTCGGAGCTTCGGGAGATACTGGAGTCTCCTTTTGTGGTGCAGAAAGCGGAAAAAGATGAGGAAGAAAACGTATCCTTTGATGGAAAGAAGATCTTACTGGTAGAAGATAATGAATTGAACCAGGAGATAGCAGTTGAGATTCTTAAGGAAGCCGGATTTGTGCTTGACGTTGCGGACGACGGTGTGGTGGCAGTGGAGACGATGAAGAATGCCGAAGCCGGGCAGTATGATGTGATCCTGATGGATATACAGATGCCGATCATGAATGGTTATGAAGCGACAAGGGAGATCCGTGCGTTGAAAGATCCTGAAATTGCAAATATTCCGATCATTGCCATGACGGCCAATGCCTTTGACGAGGATAAAAAAGAAGCGCTGGCTGCGGGAATGAACGGACATATTGCCAAGCCTATCGACGTCCCGAAATTATTGGAAGTTTTAGAAGAGATATTAAAGTAGCGGAAATACGAAAGAAAGTATCATATTTTTGTTTAATATGACAGACATGCGTGGTATAATTGTACCATGACCAAATATAATTGTTTGATTGTTAACAATTAGCGGCGGGTTGTATGAGGGTAGGCAAGGAGGAAATAGTAATGTATGAGAGACTGAACAGGTATAGGATTAAGGAACGTTTGATGCGTGGTTTTATCATTGCTTCAGGAGTTCCGGCATTGGTGGCGGCGATCGTGCTGGTTGTGCTGATCGTGATCGCGCGTATTTACGCGGGATCTTTAAGAGATTATGGTTTTGCGCAGGGGGATGTAGGTAAGGCGATGACGTATTTTGCGGAAACCCGTTCCACGCTGCGAGGCGCAATTGGTTATGATGACGAAGCAGCAATACAGGAGATGAAAGCATCTCATGAGGTGAACGTAGAGAACTTTACGTCAAGCTTTGCCGCGTTGGAGAAAGCCATGGTGTCCGATGCCAATAAGCAGGTCTATAATAATATTGCAAGCAAGTTACCGGCATACTGGGCGCTTGATAATGAGATTATGGAATTGGGTTCCACGACGGACAGAACGCTCTGCGAGCAGGCACAGGAACGTGCCATGAATGAATTGATGCCGCTTTACGACGAGATCAATGATCAGTTGATTTCCATTATGGATATCAAAGTGGATCGTGGAAACAGTATTTCAAGTGTAATGACAATTGTATGCATTGTGCTCATTGTTGTAATGGCGGCAATCATTATCATCGCTATGTATACATCTGTCAAATTAGGAAATTACATAGCAGTCAATATCTCTACTCCGCTGGTTCAACTGCAGAACAGGATAGCAGAGTTTGCCATGGGTGATCTTACCAGTCCATTCCCGGAAGTGAAAGCGGAGGATGAAGTTGCGGATATCATCAAGTCTGCAAATTTCATGGGGGAGACTTTGAATTTCATTATTTATGACATTCACTATATTTTAGGGCAGATGGCGGATTCAAACTATGCTGTCAGATCTAAAGATGGTTCCAGATATACAGGAGAATTTAAGCAGATATTTGACTCGCTGAAATTGCTCAGAGACAGTATGATCGATACTTTACGTTATATTGAAGAGTCATCCGTACAGGTTTCTGCAGGTTCCAGCAATCTTGCAGAGAGCTCTCAGAATCTTGCGGAGGGTGCGACAGAGCAGGCCGGTGCGGTAGAAGAGCTTCAGGCGACGATCGCAACTATATCTGATGCCTCCAAGCAGGCGGCTTCGTCTGCAGAAGAAGCATACCAACAATCACAGAAATATGCTGACGTGGCGGATCAAAGCAGCACCGATATGAGAGAGATGGTTGAGGCTATGAGCCGCATCAACGAGACATCACAGAAGATAGGAAACATTATCTCCGAGATTGAAAGCATTGCATCACAGACCAATCTCCTTTCCCTGAATGCGTCTATTGAGGCGGCGAGAGCAGGAGAGGCAGGACGTGGATTTGCAGTTGTGGCGGATCAGATCAGGCAGCTTGCAGAACAGAGCAGCCAGTCTGCAATTGACACCAGGACATTGATTGAGGGTGCAATGCAGGAGATTGAGAATGGTAATAAAGTAGCGGATCGTGCGGTGGCATCGCTTGAGACTGTAGTAGACGGCATCAGGAGAGTTGCATCTTCGTCGAAAGAGCTGAGTATTATTTCCGCTAACCAGGCGACGACGATGCAGGAGGCGGAGGCCGGAGTGAATCAGATATCGGATGTGGTACAGACGAATGCGGCAGTTGCACAGCAGTCGTCGGCGACCAGCCAGGAATTGTCGGCGCAGGCAGTTTCTTTGGATTCCCTGATCGCTAAGTTCAAATTACCGTAAGCCGTATAGAGAACGATATAGTAAATTGATCACAATTGTTTGGAAGATGCAGAGATGGACCTGGGGTCCATCTCTTGTATTATGATATGATAGGAAAGAAAAGGATCTTTTTATGTTCAGGAAAAAGCAAGCCCAAACCGTATGTAGGTACGATGAAGAGATACAGAAGCCAATTTTGAAGTGCAGTATCTGTAATGGAGAGCAGGTGGCAGGCTTTAAGGATCTCAGAACAGGCAGATTCAGTGAGGTTATGTTGGTCAGAAATGAAAATGACCTGAAAGAATTTATGGTGAAATATGGTGTCAGCACTATAGAAAAAGAATACTGAAGAAAATATGGAGGTGTTATATGGCGATCTACAAATGTAGTGTGTGCGGAGCAGTATATGACGAGGCTAAAGAAGGAAAACCGTTGTCCGAGCTTGACGGATGTCCGGTGTGTAAACAGCCTGTATCCTGTTTCGAGTTAGTGCCCGAGGAGAGTGATAAGCAGGATGCGAAAGCTTATTCCGGAGATCTGGATTACGACAGCGCAACAGCGCGCCGCGATGCAAATTGCCGATATATGGCGCAGATCCATGAGATGGCAGTGACGGGCAGATCAATCAGCGATGCAATGTGCACGAAGATGCCGATGCCGTCGTGGGATGATATTCTGATTCTGGGAGCACAGCTTAATCCTCCGCCGTTAAATGATGGAGATCCGGTAGATACAACTACGGTTATTGGTAAGCATGCGAAGAAACCAATGGTGATCGACAGCCCGGTTTACATCTCGCACATGTCTTTTGGGGCATTGTCGAGGGAGGTTAAGATTGCCTTGGCACAGGGATCTGCAATGGCAAAGACGGCGATGTGCAGCGGTGAGGGCGGTATCCTGCCGGAGGAGAAACAGGCGGCATATAAGTATATTTTTGAGTACATACCGAATAAGTACAGTGTTACCAGTGAGAACCTGCGTACATCCGATGCTATAGAGATCAAGATCGGACAGGGCACTAAGCCGGGAATGGGCGGACACTTGCCCGGATCGAAAGTGACGGAAGAAATTGCAGCTATTCGCGGAAAGAAACAGGGCGAGGATATTCAGAGCCCCAGTAAGTTTCCGGAACTGAATTCCAAAGAGGACTTAAAGTCCATGGTTCATCAGCTTCGTGAATTGTCTGACGGACGGCCTGTTGGTATCAAGATTGCTGCCGGCAATATTGAGCGTGATCTGGAGTACTGCGTGTTTGCAGAGCCTGATTTTATTACGATTGACGGCAGAGGCGGCGCTACGGCTTCCAGTCCGTATTTCCTCAGGGAGGCTACTACCGTTCCGACAATATATGCATTGGCGAGGGCAAGAAAATATCTTGATTCCGTGCAGTCAGATATTTCACTGGTCATTACCGGAGGACTGCGGGTGTCCGCAGATTTTGCCAAGGCGCTTGCAATGGGTGCGGACGCTGTTGCGATCGCGAGCGCGGGTCTGATCGCGGCTGCGTGTCAGCAGTATCGCATCTGCGGAAGCGGCAACTGCCCCGTAGGCGTGGCAACACAGAATCCGGAACTGAGGGAACGGTTTAAAGCTTCTGCTGCTGCGCAGAGAGTTGCTAATTTCCTGAATGTATCACGCAAAGAGTTAGAGATATTTGCGAGGATAACAGGAAATCATTCTGTGCATGACTTATCGATTGATAATCTGGTGACAATGGATCGGGATATTGCGGAGTATACTGATATCCGGCATATCGGTCAGCCATCGAATCTTTCTTAACGGACAGCCGCGGCGGAGAGCAGAAAGCCCGCCGTGCCATATGGAAACAAGGAGAGAAATATTATGTCCAACACCACCAAGCTGGCATTGGAGATGTCTTTAAAGAAGCTCGCCATGACGAAACCGCTTGATAAGATAACGATCAATGATCTGACAACAGATTGTGGAATAAGCCGTATGTCATTTTATTATCACTACAAGGATATTTATGATCTGGTGGAGTGGTGCTGCCTCGAGGATGGGAAGAGAGCGCTTCAGGATAAGAAGACTTACGACACATGGCAGGAAGGTATTTACCAGATTTTTGAAGCGGTCATGGCAAATAAGCCATTCATACTAAATGTCTACCGCTCTATCGGCAGGGACAGGATTGAAAACTATCTTCATAAGCTGACCTATCAGTTGGTCGTGGATGTAGTGGAAGAGAAATGCGTGGAGAAAAGTCTGGCGCAGGAGGATAAAGCCTTTATCGCTGAATTCTATAAATACGGGTTTGTTGGAGTCATGCTTGACTGGATAGAGCGGGGTATGAAAGACGATTATGGCAGAATTGTTGAGATGATGAGTGTTACGCTTCGTGGAAGTATCAGCAATTCCATTCATAATTTTCAGGAATGGAGAGAATAGATTTTATCAAAACGGGCAAAATGATCAGATTTTGATCATTCTGTCCGTTTTGTAAGTTGGATAAATATTTATTCTGACATAATATATGGGCAGAGCAACACAATAAGGGCCTGTGACCAGGACTTAGGATCAGAGCATAGCATACTTTGATGACAATTTGGAAAGGTGGAAAATAATATGGCAAACAAAAAAGGAATCGGAATCGGCGTGGCAGCGGTGGCAGCAGGAGCGGGCGCGGCAGTTTATGCGGCAAAAAATCACAAGAAGAATGAAGATGGCGCTGCATCGACAAAGGCGGGCAAAAAGAAAGGCGCATATGTGGATTTGGATTACCGCAATACGGAGCTGGGAAGATATGAGAAGAACAGCAAGGGAATTTATTATACAAATGGTAACTACGAAGCATTTGCAAGGCCGAGGAAGCCCCAGGGCGTAGACGAAAAGAATGCTTATATCGTAGGCAGCGGGCTGGCATCGTTGGCGGCTGCGTGTTTCCTGGTACGTGACGGACAGATGCCCGGCGATCATATTCATATTCTGGAAGCAATGGATATCGCGGGCGGCGCCTGCGACGGAATTAATGATCCGAGAAGAGGATACGTCATGCGAGGCGGCCGCGAGATGGAAAATCATTTTGAATGTCTGTGGGATCTGTTCCGCAGCATCCCCTCTTTAGAGACGCCCGGCGTATCGGTGCTGGATGAGTATTACTGGCTGAATAAGGAAGATCCCAATTACTCACTTTGCCGGGCTACAGTAAATCGGGGTGAAGATGCGCATACGGATGGTAAGTTTAATCTGAGCCAAAAGGGATGCATGGAGATCATGAAACTGTTTATGACAAAAGATGAGGATCTCTACGACAAGACGATAGAAGATGTGTTTGACGAAGAGGTATTTGATTCCACGTTCTGGTTATATTGGCGGACCATGTTTGCATTTGAAAACTGGCACAGCGCGTTGGAGATGAAACTTTATTTCCAGAGATTTATTCATCATATTGCAGGACTTCCGGATTTCAGTGCATTAAAGTTCACCAAATACAACCAGTATGAATCGCTGATTCTGCCGATGCAGAGGTATTTGGAGGCGGCCGGAGTTGATTTCCAGTTCAACACGGAAGTGACGAATGTGATTTTTGACATTCAGGAAGAGAAGAAAGTGGCAAAGGCCATCGAGTGTAAGGTCAAGGGAGTAGAAAAGGGCATTGTGCTTACGGAGAACGATCTTGTGTTCGTCACCAACGGAAGCTGCACGGAAGGTACCATTTACGGTGATCAGGATCATGCGCCTAACGGAGATGCGGAAGTCAGAACAAGCGGGTGTTGGAGCCTGTGGAAGAATATTGCCAGCCAGGATGATGCTTTCGGGCATCCGGAGAAGTTCTGTTCCGATGTGGCAAAGACAAATTGGGAGTCGGCGACGGTTACTACCTTGGACGATAAGATTATACCTTATATCACCAATATCTGTAAGCGTGATCCGAAGAGCGGCAAAGTAGTCACAGGCGGTATTGTCAGCTGTCAGGATTCTTCCTGGCTGATGAGCTGGACGATCAACAGACAGGGTCAGTTCAAGGAACAGGATAAGGATCAGGTATGCGTATGGGTATATGGTCTGTTCACGGATGTACCCGGCGATTATATCAGGAAACCGATGAAAGAGTGTACTGGTAAGGAAATCACGCAGGAGTGGCTCTATCATCTGGGCGTGCCGGAAGATGAGATTGCGGAACTGGCAGAGAAGAGTGCGGTGTGCGTGCCGACTATGATGCCGTATATCACTGCATTTTTCATGCCGCGGACGAAAGGTGACCGTCCTGATGTGATTCCCGACGGCTGTGTGAACTTTGCATTCTTAGGACAGTTTGCTGAGACGCCAAGAGACACCGTATTTACAACGGAGTATTCTGTCAGGACAGCAATGGAAGCCGTATATGGCCTGCTCGGCGTGGACAGAGGCGTGCCGGAAGTATGGGGCAGCGTCTATGATATTCGTGAACTGTTGAGCAGCAGCGTGAAGCTGATGGATGGTAAATCACCTCTTGAGATTGAACTGCCGGGACCGCTCAATGCACTGAAACGTCCGCTGCTCCATGTGATCAAAGGGACTGTGATCGAGAAAGTGCTGCGCGATCAGGGTGTGCTCAAAGAGGGCATGTAAATCCGGACGCTGCATACAGAATGGTTTGCATGACTTGTGCATATATATGCCGCTATGCGTAAATAATGTGCATTTAAGAAAAGATCTGCCTGGGGCAGGTCTTTTTCTTATGCACTGGGTCAGATTGCAATATGAGCCGTGGGCTATATGAATAGATGGGCGCGTAGATGAATAGTATTAGTTATAGCTTGATCAGAATATAGGGGAGAAATTGTATATGGACGGAATAGAGAAAACTTTGCAAAATGAGTGCAGTATGAGCGGAATACAGCCGCTGAATCTGCCGTTTCCTTATCCTCCGGTGAGAGTCAGGGGACAAAATCAGTTCTATGCCAACCTGCTCACATTAGATTATTGCGGTTCTGTGTCGGAGCTGACTGCGGCGCTGCAGTATATTCATGGAGAGAGCTGTTTGAGTTGTCATCAATGTACAACAGCCAAGACGATCATCGGAATGGCAGTAGCGGAAATGATGCATCTGCAGAAGCTGGGTGAAATGATCATATTGCTCGGCGGAAGCATTGATTTCTCGATCAAGACGCGTACCGGAACGCAGATGTGGACGCCGGAATACACCAGCCTTGCAGCGGATGAGAGTAAGATCATAGCGGCTAATCTGGAAGCGGAGAAAGCGGCGATCGAACAGTATGAGCAGCATATAAGTATGATCGAGGACGAGTATGTGAATGCAATGCTCATGCGGATCGTGCAGGATGAGGAGTATCACATGATGCTGCTTCGAATGATGTAGAAAGTGACAGTTTATAATAGACAAATTCACTAAACTGTATAGCAGACAGGGGCTTGCAGGGATTGTTATTTCCATAGCGCAATGCTATAATTTCCATCGAACAGTGTAGGAGGCGCTTGTACGATGGATCATGAATTAAATACAACAAAGAATGGTAATCAGGCGATGGTGAAGATATGCGGGTTTATTGTGGATAAGAGAAATCTCTTTTTCCTGCTCTTCGGTCTCCTGATTATTTTTTCGGCAATATCGAGAAACTGGGTCAAGGTTGAGAACTCCATGGCACATTATCTGCCGGGAACAACGGAAACAAAGCAGGGGCTTGACCTGATGGAACAGGAATTTATTACATATGGAACCTGCAATGTGATGGTGGCTAATGTGTCTTATGAGCAGGCGGAACGGATCAGTGAGCGGCTGGAGCGCTCGGCGGGTGTATTTTCCGTAGATTTTGATGATACGCAGGAGCATTATACAAATGGTTCGGCCTATTATAATATTACTTTCGACTACGATGAGAAAGAGGAAGCCTGTCTTACAGCGCTGGATGGAATTAAAGAGCAATTGGAGGGTTACGATTATTATCTGACGACCAGCCTTGGAGATACGCAGTCAGAGCTGATCGGGCAGGAGATGAATACCATTACGATTCTGGTAGCCATCATCGTGGTGTCGGTGCTGCTTTTAACGACACAGGCTTACGCGGAAATTCCGGTGCTTTTGATCACATTCCTGTCGGCGGCAATCCTGAATATGGGAACCAATTTTCTGCTTGGAACGATCTCTTTTGTGTCCGATTCGGTTACGATCGTGCTGCAGCTTGCGCTGTCGGTAGACTATGCGGTCATTCTGCTGAACAGATATAAGGAGGAACATGCAAAGCTTCCGGCCAGAGAGGCGGTTATCATAGCCCTGAGCAAGGCGATACCGGAGATCGCGGGCAGTTCGTTGACGACGATCGGCGGCCTGATCGCCATGACATTTATGCAGTACAAGATGGGCCCGGACATGGGAGTTGTGCTGATCAAGGCAATTGTCCTTAGCTTATGTGCGGTCTTTCTGTTAATGCCGGGCATTATCATGCTGTTTTCCAATCTGATGGAAAAGACGCAGCATAGGAACTTCATTCCGGAAATACCGATTGTGGGAAAATTTGCCTATGTGTCCCGGTATTTGGTGGCGCCGCTTTTTATTATTGCCATAATAGCGGCATATAAGATTTCCGGCGGGTGTCCCTATGTGTTTGGCTACAGTACGGTCACACCGCCGTTACAGAACAGTGTGCAGAAAGCGGAGGAGATGCAGGAGACTAATTTCGGACAGTCAAATATGGTTGCACTGCTCGTTCCGGCAGGAAGCTATGAGAATGAGAAAGCGCTGCTGCGCGATCTGGATGCATGCCCGGAAGTGGATTACACAATGGGACTTGCCAATATTGAGGCGATGGACAATTATCATTTGACGGATAAATTAACGCCGAGGCAGTTTTCGGAGTTGATCGATCTGGATTATGAAGTGGCGGAGCTGATTTACGCCGCGTACGCCGTGAATGATGAGGATTATGCAAAAGTAGTCAACGGACTGTCTGAGTATCAGGTACCGTTAATAGAGATGTTTATGTTTGTGTACGATGAAGTGGAAGAAGGCTATGTGACGCTGGAAGATGAACTGCAGGAAACGTTGGACGATGCCTACAGACAGATGAATTTTGCCAAAAACCAGTTGCAGGGGGAGAACTACAGCCGCATGCTCGTATATTTAACTTTGCCGGAAGAAAGTGAAGATACCTTTGCATTTATTGATAAGATGCATGAGATCGCAGGAAAATATTATGATGGCAATATTCTGGTCTGCGGAGAGTCAGTAAGTCAGTATGATTTGCAGAAGACTTTTTCGCGGGACAATATTGTGGTAAATGTAGTTTCCATTCTGGTAGTGCTGGTGGTGTTATTATTTACCTTTAAATCGGCGGGTATGCCGGTACTTCTGATCCTGGTGATCCAGGGAAGTATCTGGATCAATTTCTCGGTGCCTGCGCTGCAGCATGATAATCTGTTCTTTATGGGTTATCTGATCGTCAGCTCCATTCAGATGGGCGCTAATATCGACTATGCTATTGTCATTGCCAGCCGTTATACCCAGCTGCGCAAGGAGATGGGAAGAAGACAGTCGATCATCGACACCATGAACCAGTCCTTTCCGACGATTGTCACTTCCGGCACAATGCTTGCGATTTCCGGAATCCTGATCGGAAAGATGACTTCGGATGTGGCTATTTTTGGTATTGGCAAATGCCTGGGGCGTGGTACGCTGATTTCCATTTTTATTACTATGTTTGTACTGCCGCAGATTCTGCTTGTGGGCGATAAGATCATAGAGAAGACGGCTTTTGTCATGAATATGCCGATCCGTACGAAGAATGTCTCCGGATTTATGAGAGTGGACGGCCTGGTGCGCGGTAAGATTGACGGTACGGTAACAGGTACGATGAAAGCCATTGTGAAAGGCAGTGTGAGCGCCTATGTGGAGGCTGGCGATGTAACGGAGCTCACGGAGGAAGAATACAGAGAGCTGTCTGCCGGGATCGCGGCAGAGCCGACAGGCAGGGAGGTGATAGAAGATGTGTAGGAAGAAAGCGGTTTCCCTGGTGTTGGCAGCAGTTCTGGCAGCAGCGCCGGTTATGGATGTGATGGCCGAAGAAGAGGTCATAAGCATAGAGGATGCCAACGAAGTAGTAGAGTCTTATGAGGATGAGAAAACTGAGTGGGAAGAAGTGTACATAGATTCCGTAGAAGCGCTGGAAGCCTTTTCACGGCAATGCTGGCTGGATACATGGTCTCAGGACAAAAAGGTGTATCTGACGGAGGATTTGGATCTGGCAGGCAGCGAGTTCGAGTCTATTCCTACATTCGGAGGTTTCTTTGATGGTCAGGGACATACGATCAGCGGACTGACGATCAGGGACGCCGTATCTTATACGGGGTTATTCTGTTACACGCAGAAAAGGGCTGTAATCTGCAACCTGAATGTGCAGGGATCGGTGCGTCCCTCAGGCGGACAGATGGTAGTCGGCGGCCTGGTCGGAGACAACAGCGGTATTATTATGGACTGCTCTTTCGATGGAATTGTGGAGGGCAATGATTATGTGGGAGGTATTGCCGGGTTTAATGAGCTGAGCGGTATTCTGATGGACTGTAAGAGCAGCGGCAAGGTGACAGGCACCCATTATACAGGCGGCATTGCCGGAGAGAATATTGGAAACATCGTGGGATGCGTGAACCAGTCAGAGATCAATACTTCCAATGAGGATAAGGCTAAATCTCTTGAGGATATCAATCTCAGGCAGTATACCTCAGGGCTTTTGAACCCGGTGGAGGATGAGGAGTCTGATAAGGAAGCATCGCGGATCAGCAATACTATTGATTCCGGCGGTATTGCAGGACTATCCACAGGTATCATACAGTATTGTGAGAACAGCGGACGAGTGGGCTATGAACATGTAGGGTACAATACGGGAGGTATCGTAGGACGGCAGTCGGGCTATGTGTATGCCTGTGAGAATACGGGAGATGTGTACGGGCGCAAGGATGTGGGCGGTATTGCGGGACAGACTGAGCCATACATCGCGATCGATCTGTCAGAGGATATTGTATATCAGCTTACGGAGAATATTGACAAAATGCATGACCTGACAGGCGTAATGCTGGAAGATGCGGGGGCAGAGTCGGATACGCTTTCCGCCAGGCTGTCGGTGGTACAGAATTTTGTGGATAAGGCGTTAGATGACACGTCTTATCTGGCGGACAGGACAGTGGGATGGACGGACGAGATGATCGGTTCCGTCAATGACGCCATGAATCGTATGGATTATATCATGGATGAGGCCGCCAGAGACGACGGTGTATTTGATCAGACCAAAGAGGCTGCAGGAGATGTCAAGGATGCGGCTAAGAAGCTGGGGGATGCGGTAGATACGCTGGATATCTATCAGTATATGTCATCGGAGGATCAGGAGCGTTATGACAATGCCAAAAAGGGTATGAAAAAAGCTTCCGAGATGTATTCCGGATATTACGATGAGGGTATGAAAGCGGCGGAAAACTATTACATTGCCAAAGTGGCTTTTACGGAAAGCGATTATACACAGATCGATAAAGTGAATGAGCATGATCTGAAACCGGTGACAGACGGTACGGCGGATACCGGATGGAGCTTTGACCAAAGCGGTGATCTTAAGTCCCAATTAGGAGATTATGCATCGGTGGAGGGCTGGATGCATGTCCGGGACGACGGCACTTATGAGAAATTTCCACAAGATGGCGGCGAACAGGGAGATCTGGATCACAAACTTGTGCAGGATGCCGCTAAGCAAATGGCATCGGAACGGGCGGACATCGTGGTGGCCGACTACGCACAGGAGAAGTACAAGGATGCCACTGGCGGCAGCTATACAAGCGATATGGAAGGCTATCTTGCCACGATGTCCAATATCGTTATGGAGTGCCAGAATGCCATGAGCAGAGACATGGCCAAAGAGCTGGAAAAGGCTGTCGACTACACGGAAGATGCCTCAGACCATCTGCATAATGCAGGCAGCGAGGCTAAGGATATTTTTGAGACATTGAATGATATGCCGGACATTGCTCTGCCGCAGCTTGGCGAAGATTACCGTTCCAGAACCAACAGCCTGACCTCCAATCTCCAGGGGCTTTCGGAAAATATGGGTTATCTGAATAATGAGATGGCATCCACCAATGATGTGCTGATCGATGATCTGGGAGATATCAATGACCAGTTCAGCAAGATCATGAAACTCTACACAGACGCTATAGATGGTGTGCTGGACATGGATTATTCCGAGTCCTATGAGGATACGTCCCAGGAGAATGCGGAGACAAGTACGGATGCAACGGTTGCTGATTGCAGGAATACAGGAACCGTGCAAGGGGATATCAATGTGTCCGGAGTCGTGGGAACGATGGCTATTGAGTATGATTTTGATCTGGAGGGAGATGTAACCGGCATCGAAGATGCCAGATTGAATTCTACATTTCTGACCAAATGTGTGCTGCGTGAGAATGTAAATATGGGTAAGGCCACGGCGCAGAAAAGTTGTGCGGGTGGCATTGCAGGAATGCAGGAGATGGGTACGATCTTACGGTGTGAGAATTATGGCAGGATCGAGAGTAGCGCCGGTGATTATGTGGGAGGTATCGCGGGCCAGTCCCTGTCAAATATCATGAGCAGTTATGCGAAATGTACCGTAGCAGGAGAAAAGTATGTAGCGGGAATCGCCGGATCCGGGGCAGATCTTACCGGGTGCTGTGCAATCGTGCGGATTCAGGATGCGGCGGCTTTCTCAGGGGCGATAGCCGGATATACTGCAGGCAGCGGTGAAGTGACGAATAATTATTTCGTATCGGATGAGATCGCGGGAATCGACCGTATCAGCTACAGCGGCAAGGCGGAACCGATCAGCTACGATGATATGCTGCAGATCCCGGGAATTCCCAACAGATTTAGGATGATGAGCATTTCATTCTATGCAGATGACGTGGAAGTCAAGACGGTGGCATGCCCTTATGGCGGCAGCGTATCCCTCGACGTGTATCCTGAGATACCGGCAAAGGAAGGCTTCTATGCGGATTGGGATATCAAAGATTTAAACAGAGTGCTTTACGATGAGGATGTGACGGTAGAATATGTGCGCTATCTGACCACGCTGGCATCCGAACAGACACGGGAAAACCGTCAATCGGTGATCCTGATTGATGGAATGTTTAAGAAAGAGGATGAGCTGAGTGTAGCACAAAGCGCTGCGGAGATAAGCGGGACAATAAGTAAGGGAGACGATGCAGTGAGCGCGGCGGATGCAGGCGCTATGGAGACAGCGGCGCAAGACCTGTCAGAACGATGGACGGTAGAAATTCCGGAGGACAAAAATACAACCCATCAGGTACGTTATCAGGCGCCGGAGGGACGAACAGAGGGTGTTACCATCTACGTAAAACAAGACGGCGGATGGCAGCAGGCAGACACGAAGTTGATGGGAATCTACCATCTTTTTACAGTGGAGGGAACAAAAGCAGAATTTGCAGTCTGTGTTCACGAGAAAGATATGTCCGATTATGTGTATTATATGATTCCCGGGGCGGGCATCGTGCTGCTTCTTCTGATCATTGTGATCAGGAAAAGCAGGAAACACAAAGCCCGTCGGGGAATCCCCGGCGGACTTTCGACAGCGTTATCAAAACACATCCATCACGAACAGGTAGCCGATCATCACCATCAGCCCGATGCAGAACAGCAGTAAGCCAAAAGACATGCTTCTGGCAATCATCGTACTATTCTCAGACCATTCTTCATGGAACATGGCAAATTTATGATCGTAATCTGTCTGCCGGGGATGTTTCCTGCGAAATAGCTGATTGCAGATATGCTCAAAGCAATTCGCAATACAGGCACATGCATGGGTAAGCGGCGTTCCCTCGGTAAGCTCCTGGGGAAGCCTGCTGTCCCGGTAGAGAGTCCTGCGCAGGAATACAACCGTACCGTCCACAAGACTGTCCAACAGGCGGCAGATCACGCCGAATACAAAAGGAAGAATCTTTAACAGTACAGGTCGATAAATCAAATTCTCAAGATCTAAATACTTGCGCCAGCGGTTTAGATATAACTTGTCTGGCGCAGGTCCCATCAACCATAATCTTACGACGACAAGGTAAACAAACGCTCCGATGAGCAGAGAAATGGCCGCCCCCTTAAGATTGGTAAGGGAAAAATAGGCTATCTGCCTGCCTGCGGCTGCACTCTGGGACGACAGAAGACCGTTTGCTTCGGATGCCCGCATAAATCCTTGTCCCACATCTGCCAGACCATCCATGATCACATGAGGCAGCAGTCCCATAACAGGCAGCAGCGTTGCGCTTAAGGCGAGGGCAAAAGCGCTGACTCTATTCATATATCTGCCTTTCAGGGCGTCGAAACCTGCCTGCACTGAAGCGTCGGTGTTTTTTTCCACAAAGAGAGCCACATAGAGCTTTGTCATATAGGCCGCGGTCAGTCCACCGCTGAGCAGGAATGCCCATTCGATTCCCTGCAGCATGCCGATACCAAGAGTGTCCGTAACCTGTCCTGTGCGGATCAGGCTGATATATTCCACGATGCTTTCATGAATAAGCGTTTTGCTGATATATCCGTTCCAGAGAGGCACACCGCCGATACCAAGGGTGCCCATCAGAAAAATATAATGCAGCAGCGGCTTATGGCGTCCAAAACCGCGTATATCGTTTAAATCCAGTTTATGCACATTCATAAATATCACGCCGGCTGCCATGAAGAGAGCCAGCTTGATCAGAGAATGGTTGATCATATGGAGCATGCTGCCCCGAACCGCAGAAAGATTTTCATTGCCGAGCAGGCCGGACATGCCAACGCCTACCAGAACAAAGCCGATCTGAGAGACGGAGGAGCAGGCGAGTGTCCTCTTAAGGTCAACGGAGAACAGAGCCAGTACCGCGCCGATCACCATGGTGCAGATACCGAGAATCAAAATGAGATGTCCCCAGGCCTTGTCGCCCACAAACAGATAAGCGGTCAGAATGAGTATGCCGTACATGCCCGCCTTGGTCAGAATTCCGGAGAGCAGGGCGGAGGCCGGAGCCGGAGCTACCGGATGGGCCTTAGGAAGCCAAATATGCAGAGGGAAAGCACCCGCCTTGGCGCCAAATCCGAACAGCAGACACAGCCCCGCGATCCAAAGCTGGATATGGCTTGTGTGCAGACTGTTTAGCATCCCATAGTTTGCATAGGCACCGAGCAGTTCATGGAAATACAGCGTTCCGGTGACATCGTACAACAGGAAGATACCCATCAGCATGACCAGGCCGCCAATCACCGCTACGGCAAGATAAGTACCGGCGGCGCGCAAAGACTCTTTTTGTTCATCATGTGCAACCCACATATAGGAGGTAAAAGACATGATCTCGAAAAAGAGGAATGTTGTATAGAAGTCGGCGGAGAAGAACACGCCCTGCGTTGCGCCGAGGGTTATAAGCAGGAACAGATAATATCTGTTGCGGTTACGGTAGTGGGCAAAATACTCTTTACTGTAAAGTGTGCTCATAAACCACATAAAGGCGGCAATCATGCCATATATCCCACGGAAACCGTCCAGCGTGAAATGCAGTCCCATGCCGCAGACGTAAGGAATCTCAAGGATCTCTCCAGTATTTTTGGCAGAGAGCGTATGCCAGAAAAGGCACACGGATATGACAAAGGTGATCCCTGTTATAATGTCCGCAAGATAACTGCGGGCGTTTTTATTCACCCGCCCTGTAAGGTAGCATAAGACAGCCGCCGCCATGGGCAGAAAGATGATGAGACAGATCAACAGATCAATTGGCATATTCATAGATAAAACCCTACCTTTCCGCTTACCGGATCGTCCATACACCCGCCGCTACATCGCAGAAGAAATCTACGAGGGGCTGAGAGTGGATACCGAATAGTAGAATAAAGAACGTAAATATAAACAGTGGAACAAGCATTTTCCAATTAGGATCCTGAATCCCCTTAAGGGAATCGTAGTCGAAGTCCTTGCCGGGGAAAAAGACCCGTACTACAATATTCATCATATAGACGGCGGTCAGCAGTGCGGAGATCAACAGGCAGGCGATGCCAAAATAAGCGACCACGTTGCCGCTGTCGACAGCAGCGGTGGCAAGATTCCACTTGCTCACAAAGCCGGCCAGTCCAGGCACGCCCATCAAAGCGAGAGACGATACGGTAAAGATACCGAAGATACACGGCATCTTATAACCCAAACCGTTGAGCTCATGCACATAGCTGCGTTCCGTCTGGTGGATTACCGCACCCGCGCAGAAGAACGAGGAAATCTTGATCACTGCGTGGAAAACCAGATGGGACAGCGCGCCTACCAACCCAAGGGGAGTCATGAGTGTTGCACCAAACAAAATGTAGGACAGGTTGCTGATGGTGGAATACGCAAGACGCCTTTTAAGGTGTGTTTCTTTGACAGCGCGGCTGCATCCGTACACAATCGTAAACATGACGATCAGCATGACCGTGGTCTGGGCCCATGTGCCACGGAGGAAATCAGTGCCAAAACTGTAGTATGTCAGACGGATAATGGCAAAGGCGCCGGATTTAACGACAGCCACCGCATGAAGAAGCGCTGTTACCGGAGTGGGAGCCACACCCGCCTGGGGCAGCCAGGAGTTAAACGGACATACGGCGGCCTTGACGCCAAAGCCCATAAAGGCCATCACATAAACAAACAGAAGAACATTCGTCCGTTCTCCGATCTTGGACAGATCCAGGACACCGCCCAGAATAAAATCCGTAGTCGTACCGTACACAATGATCATGATCATGCCGATAAAAGCAAAAGCCGCGCCGCCAAGAGAATAGTAGAGATATTTCCGGCTGGCCAGGATCGCTTCCCGCGTCAGCGTGTGCATGACGAGCGGTACGGTAACGAGAGTCAGCAGTTCATAGAAAAAGTACATGGTCAGCAGGTTGGCGGCAAGGGCGATGCCCAGCGTCACACCGTAAGTAATGGTATAAAACAGAAAAAATACCCGTTCGTGTTCTTCCTTTGTCATATATTCGAAAGCGTACAAAGTCGCAAAAGGCCATAAGGCAGAAACAAGGCCGGCAAAGACCATGCCCATACCGTCCATCTTAAAGCTGATGGACAGATCGCCGGTAAAGTGCGCTAACAGAAAAGTGCTTTCCGAATGGTGCAGGAGCAGATACCATACGAGGATACTGTTTAAGATCACCGCGCTCTCCAGAAAGATTTCCCAGTGGCTCCGCTTGCGGAAAGGAAGCATATTGGACAGAATGCCTGCCGCAAATGGGATCAGGATCACTAATATAATCATAACCGCGTCTCCTTTCTATACGATCAGACTGACAATCTGTGTCAGCCAATCGACAAACTGCGTGGGAAATAGCCCGATCACAACTGACAATATTGTCATAATCAGGATTGGTATCGTCATCCAAAGGGACGGCTCCCTTTTTTGTAAATGTGTATAATCATAGTCTGCGCCTGGCAGGAACCCCTGTATGGTGAGGGGAAGTAAATAGCCCGCGGTCAATAGTGCGCTGATGAGCAGGATAGCAGGACCGAGCCAGCGAAATATCGGTACGGCGGCGGACAGACTGCCCATGGCCAGATACCATTTGCTGATAAAGCCGCCGGTGGGCGGAATGCCGATCAGCCCCAGGGACACGATCGTATAACACCACAGGGTAAGAGGCATTTCCTTGCCGATCCCCCGCAGCTCTTCCACACGAGTCTTGCCTGTGGTATAGATGATAGCGCCGGCACAGAGGAAGAGAACCGCTTTGATCATGCCGTGGGCAGATACGTGTAACAGGGATCCGGTTATGGATTGTACATCCATGACGGACAGGCCGAATAAAATATAGGAGAGCTGGCTTACGGTAGAGTAGGCCAGTCTTTTTTTCAGTACAGGTTCTCTGTAAGCAAGCATGGAACCCATAAAGACGGTAATCAGCGTCAGGATCATCCAGGTTGTCTGCACCCATGTATCTCTCAGGAAAGAAGCGCCGTAGATATAATAAACGGTACGGAGTACGGCAAGTACGCCGGCCTTGACGATGACTGCGGAGAGCACTGCGGAGGCAGGCGCCGGAGCCACGGGATGGGCGGCGGGGAGCCAGGCGTGCATCGGAAACATTCCGGCTTTGACGCCAAAACCAAGAATCATGACTATCGCTGCAATGAGCAGAACATCTGCGGGCGTGCTGGAGCCATTGGAGGCGGCAGCAGTATGCAGTACGCCGCCCGGAGTGAAAGTCAAAGAGGCGCTGTTTTGAAAAATAAAATAGATGCCAAAAAGTGCCATATATGCTCCGCACAGAGAGTAAAACAGATATTTCAATCCGGCCATAACAGCCTCACGGCTGCCATTATGCAGCACAAGCGGCATAGAAGACAGCGTCAGCATTTCAAAGAACAGATAAAAGGTGATCAGGTTACCTGCAAAACACAGTGCGTTCAAAATGCCAAATACGATCAGGTAGAAGCCATAGTAGCGTTTTTCCTTCTGCTCATGTTTCATATACTCGAATGAGAAGAAACCCGCACAGATAAAGATGATCAACGCAACCGACGCAAACAGAACGCTCAGATCGTCTACCGCAAAGGCAACCGGTAGACGGCTTGTGAGGTAAAAGAGCGTAAAAGAGGTATGATATGCGCCGGCAAGTGCAGCGACGGTGAGCGCGCCTGTCAGCACAAAACATAGTCCGGTTTGTATCAACAGCATGTTCCTGTCGGTAAACTCTTTTCTGATGAGCAGATAGATTCCGGCGAGGATCGGGACCATTATGGATAAAAGAATGAGATACATGTCGCCACCCCCTCTACGCAAACATGGCAAGCCCCTGCCGGATCATGTCGACTACCGGCTGGGAGCTGATGCCCAGAATCACATTCAGTATGATAAAAGCCAGTAAGACCATGGCATAGGCCTGTATATCTTTAAAAGTTACGCTTGTGTACGCCGAATTACCAAGCGGCGTATAGATTCTGATTACCGTTTTCATGAAATAGATCGCATTCAGAACCGTGCTGATACCCAGAACGATCAAAGCCGGTAACATTTTGGCATGATTCTGAATGGCAGCCTGGGAGAACAGCAGCTTGCTGATAAATCCGGAAAACAGCGGTACACCCACCATGGAGAGGGAGCCTACTGTAAATGCTACGCCCGCCCATCTGTTCCGGTAACCGGAACCTGTAAGTTCAATAAACTTACGGCTTCCGCCGGATACGTCAGTTAAACCGATCGCGGCGATAAAGAGCAGCGATTTGGTTGCAGCATGGGAAAGAATATGAAAAATGCTGGCGGTCATACCTGCCTGGGTACCCATACCGAACCCCATATAGATATATCCGATCTGCGCTACCGAGGAAAATGCGATCATCCTGCGGACATCGTTTTCTTTGATGGCGCTCAGGGAACCAAAGATCATTCCCATCAGGCCAAACAGGAAGAGGATATCAATGATCCTGGAGTCATGATAGATATTGAACCCAATCACCCGGTAGATAATCTTGATGAGCAGGAAAATATATCCCTTGGACACCAGAGACGACAGGATGGCAGCGGAAGATACGGTAGAATATCCGTAGGCATCCGGCAGCCATGCATGAAAGGGAAACAACGCGCTCTTGATGCACAGGCCGACAGACATCAAAACGATGGAAACAATCAGTGGAACGCCGTAGGCATCGTTTGCCGCAAGCTGCGCCACAGATTCTTTCATGTTGCTCATCAACAGATGTCCGGTCAGGTCGTAGAGCATGCACAGACCTAATAACAGCATACCGGAGCCGAGGAGGCTCATAATCATGTATCGCACGGCAGCTTCAATGGTACGGCCGTTCTGCCGGATCATGATGAGGCCGCAGGCTGCGATCGTGTTGATCTCTACAAATACGTAGGCCGTGAACATATCGTTTGTGTAGACCAGCGCCAATAAGGAACTGAGCAGCAGGTCGGAGAGCACATAGTAGAGATAGGTTTTGTCCTCGTCTACTTCCTCCAGCAATTTCTGCCTGCCGCCAAAAAGTGAGAGAAGCATGATGACACAGAAGAAAAAGGCCATCAGGCCCTCCAGTATGCCGGCTCGGATTTCGTTGCCCCAGGGAGCCGGGAATTTACCCATCACATACACGAAAGATTCGTCGATGTAAAGTGTATATGCCAGCGTAAAGGCGCTGAGCACAGTGTTGATTGTGAGAAGGACAGCGTTGACCCACATGGCGGCTTTGTCACGAAGACCTGAGCTGATAATGCCTGCAAACAGACAGAGCATAATAGAAATACAGGGAAAGTTCCGTATGAAATCCATCACAGTCCCTCCTTCTTCAATAACCTTGAAATCTCATCCAGATCCAGAGTCTGATAGCGCTTGTAGAGCCTTATGGTGAGAGAGAGCATGAGCGCGCTTACAGATACGGATACCACGATACCGGTCAGCACAAGTCCGCTGGGAATCGGATTGATGTAAGCTTCTTTATTTTGTACACCATTGACGATGATCGGAGCCACGCGTCCCGCGATATATCCTTTTTCCGCAAGAAAAAGATAGATTGCCGTGTCCATGATATTTAATCCGATGATCTTCTTGATCAGATTCGGCTGTAAGAGAAGATTGCCGAATCCGATACCGAACAGGATCATGGCAACCGCTTCACCGTAGTTTGCAAATAAGTTAGCGCCCATATTATAATCCCCCTCTTCTGAACAGCGCGTAGAACGCATACATCGTGCAGGCAACCTCAAGCCCCACGCAGATGTCAATAGGCAGGATGATGCCGCCGCTTAAGATGCGGCCGGGAATACCGAGAGGAATATGATTTTCAATGCCATTGGCTCCGGTCATGTAGAAATAGGTGCCGATCAGGCCGTACATGCAAAGAGCGGTTATTTTGGCGATCTTATATATGTGTTCGTCAAAGAAACGTTGTGTTTTCTTAAATCCAAAGGCGCTGACATACAGAATCAGACCTGCGCCCATGATGGAGCCGCCGGAAAAACCGCCGCCGGGAGACAGATGCCCGTTTAATATGATATAAATGCCAAAGATAAAGATGATCGGGCACAGCACAAGAGCGGCTCCCTGCAGAATCGTGTCATTCTTGGGTTCATAGCGCCGATCGTTGAGCGCTTCCTGCTTCTTAAGGATCGCATCGTCTACCATGAGCAGGATCATAACGCAGCATGTAGCAATAAACAGTACGTTCGTCTCTCCAAACGTATCGAAAGCCCTGTATGTCAAGATCATGCCGGCAACGGCGTTGAGGGCGCCTGTTTCCGAAAGCCCCTCCTCCAGATAGCGTTCGGAGACCGTGTTATTGACAGGGTTTGCGGCGCTGCCGTTTGGCGGCAGATAAGATACTGTCATGAGCAGAACGCCTACAAGAGCGATACAGAAGATAATCGCCATTGTCACATATACTTTGTGAAATATGCGGGCGGTCTTGTTCAGCTCTTTATTATATACTTTATCGCGGCGCATTTCTGCTTCGCGCATATGCTCGATGAGAGTTTCCTCAGAGATTACGGCCGGTTTCTGTACCTGCATCTCCACTTCCCCCACATAGGGATCCTTGCTGCCGGACAGCCAGCGGAAAAAACGAAAAGCAGGGGTTTTCTCATATTCTTGTATTGGTCGTTGTTTGCTCATTATTAACCGCCTCCTCTTTGGTCTTGTCGTTCTCGATACGGATTGCCTGAATTTTCTTGAGCGTCGCAAAGAACAGGACGCTGGTTATACCTGCGCCCACTGCGGCTTCCGTAATTGCCAGATCAGGAGACTCCAGACATACCCAGAGTATGGACATGATCAGGCTGTAAGACATATAGATCAGGATGGAATTGAGCAGCTTTTTGGAAAAGCTGACAGAAATTGCGCATACGATCAGGAATCCCATCAGAATACATTGAAAAACCGTCATGATATTTCGCCTCCTGTCCGTCCGGACTGTGTGGTTTCAGTTTGCGGCGCATGGTGCGCCGAGGCTTCCGTGGAGAGAGCGTCTGCCTGGGCAAGCTCTTCTTCCAGACAATGCAGATCAGTATAAACCTTACAGTGGGCCTCAAGATTGTCATTGGTTGCAACTTCCAGTCTGGCCAGCACATGGGAAGATACCGGCGAGGCGAACCAGAGAAATATGATGATGAGCAGCATTTTCAGGGATGTAAAATTAAATCCCGAGAAAATGATAAGGCCGATCAGACAGGAGGCGATACCGAGAGTATCTCCCATAGCTGTGGCATGCATTCTGTTCAGTACATATTGAAAATGAAATACACCAAATATTTCCGTAAAGAAAATAACCAGACCGCAGATCATGAAAGCGCATCCTACAAGCAGCCTGATCCATTCAAAAACTCCCATCTGACATACCTCCCTGATCTTCAGCGTCCGGATTCTGTGTTTTGTGACGTTTTTCCTCATAGATACCAATGTATACTTTGGTGAGAACAACTACCGCGAGGAAACTGATCATGGCATAGACCAGACAGACATCTATCAGATAGCCCTCGTTGAGCAGCAGCGCCAGTATGGCGATCATGACAATGACCATTGTCCCCATCATGTTCACCGAAACGAGACGATCCGCAATACGGGGCCCCCTGATGGCACGGATCAGGCAGGGGAACAGCATGAGCGCCAATATGACCAGAAATATAATGTAAATATAATGATATATCATAACAGAGCCCTCTTTCTATTTCACATTTTCAATGCGTTCCAATAACCTGACAAATATGGAAGAATCGATTCCCTGCGCCAGTTCCTTGTCCAGACAGTGAACGACATATTCATCATCCTTTAAGCTGACGGTGATCGTACCAGGCGTCAGAGTGATGGAATTGGCCAGGAGCACTCTGGCAAAGGTAGAATGCAGGTTGGTCTTAAAGTGAACAACCGCCGGCTCAAAAATGTATTTCTCGGCGTAGATCATCCTGAAAACTGCTCCGTTTGCTTTCAGAATCTCAATTAACAGTACAAATATATAGTGAAGTACAAGAAAGGATCTTTTGCACAAGACAATATCATTGGCAGGTTTATAATCCAGAAATCTGCAGGTAAACCAGTAGACCGCGCCGGCGATCACCAGACCGAAAGCAGCGATTTCAAGCGTAAACTGCCCGTTGAAAATAATCCATATCAGAAAATAAATAAGAAACATGTGCATTTTCCTCCGAAAAGTTTCTACTTATTAAAAAAGAGAAACTCATTGACCGTTGAAATTATATACCCTCAGTAAAAAATGTCAAGAGCTTTCAGTGATAAGAAAATGTAAAAAAAGAGCCCTCTGCGCCGCCAGGCACGGCGGATATCGTGATAAATAAGGTGACAAACGACCAGAAAATGATATGATGGTATGTAGGGATTATTCCCAACAGATTAAAGATTATAAAGAGAAAGGCACAGGTATCGAAATGAAGTATCTTATTATTGGTGCGGGCGGCACAGGCGGCAGCATAGGCGCTTACATGACCAGGGCAGGAAAAGATGTGACACTGATCGCGCGAGGGGAACATCTGCGCAGGATGCAGGAACAGGGGCTTACGATGGAGACGATCGGGGGGAATGATACCGTGCATCCGCTCAAAGCAACGGACATGGAACATTATGAGGAAGAGCCGGATATTATTTTTGTCTGCGTCAAAGGATATTCGCTTGAAGATACGATTCCTTTCATCCGGCGCGTGGCGAAAGAGAGTACGATCGTCATACCTGTTCTGAATATATATGGTACTGGCAGCAGGATGCAGGAACAGCTTCCGGGTCTGCTCGTGACAGACGGCTGTATCTATATTGCCGGAGAGATCAAGGAGCCGGGAACAATATTGCTGCGGGGAGACATTTTCCGGATCGTGTATGGCGTCAGGGAACCGGAAGAACTGCGGCCGGAGCTGTTTGAGGTGGCAAAAGATTTGAAAGACAGCGGAATTGAGGGAGTGCTTTCGGATCAGATCAGACGGGATGCCCTGCAGAAATTTGCCTTTGTTTCTCCGATGGCGGCCTGCGGGCTGTACTATCATGTTTCTGCGGGAGAGGTCCAAAAAACAGGAGATCCGAGGGATACTTTCGTGAAGTTGATGAAAGAGGTGGATGCACTGGCTGTGGCGATGGACGTGCCTTTTCTGGTAGATATCGTAACCACTAATCTGCAGATTCTGGATACGCTGAATCCTGACGCCACTACTTCCATGCAGCGGGATGTCTATGCAGGTAAGGCATCGGAGATTGACGGACTGATCTATGAGGTAGTACGGCTGGGAGAACAATACGGTGTGCCTACGCCGACTTACCGGATGGTGGCGGAGAAAGCGCGGGCAAAAGGGTTATAAGTGGAGAGGAAAAGGAGCGAACATGGAGAAAGACAGAATAGATGTGGCAGAAGATACAGGCAGGAAATTTAAGGAGAGATATCTGGCGGGGGAGATTGACTTTGAGGAGATTGATGACTACAGCCAGAAGTGGGGATTTAGTGATGAGCCGGTTACATTGCGGGAGTATCTGGGGTTAAATGCCGAGGAGGAAGATGCCTGGGTGAGCGTCGGTGATGAGGCGTTGAAAGAATTGCTGGATCGGCAGATTTCCGGCAAAGAAGAGTAGATTATAGAGGCTCCGGGAGCCGTCGTATAAATATATTCAGAAAGAATAAAAAGATATAGAAAACTGTATATTACTGTGCTACACTGAACATATCATAGCTGTTTGGTACTTTGTGACTACAGATCATACAGGGTATCATAGAGAATGCAGGAGGGTTATCAAATGACGGCAGACAAGATCAAAGAACTGGTGGCACAGATGACTTTGGAAGAGAAAGCGGCAATGTGTTCCGGTGCGGATTTCTGGCATACGGAGGCAGTGGAGCGTCTGGGGATCCCGGCGAGCATGGTTTCGGACGGACCTCACGGACTGCGCAAACAGGATCAGGAGGCGGATCATCTTGGGGTCAACGAGAGCATCAAAGCGGTTTGTTTTCCGGCGGGATGCGGTACGGCGGCTTCTTTTAACAGGGAGCTGTTACAGGAGATGGGAGAAGCTCTTGGCAATGAGTGTCAGGCAGAGGGTGTCAGTGTAATCCTGGGCCCGGCAGTCAACATCAAGCGTTCGCCGCTGTGTGGTCGTAATTTTGAATATTATTCGGAGGATCCGCTTGTGGCAAGCGAGATGGCGGGCGCGCTGATTCACGGCGTACAGAGTAAGAATGTGGGCACAAGCATTAAACATTTTCTTGCCAACAATCAGGAGACAAGAAGAATGTCTTCGGATTCCCGGGTGGATGAGCGGACGCTGCATGAGATTTACTTGGCGGCATTCGAGGGAGCAATCAGGAAAGAGAAGCCATGGACAGTCATGTGCTCTTATAATAAGATCAACGGAACTTATGCGGCGCAGAATCATTTATATCTGACGGAGACGCTGCGTGACCAGTGGGGCTTTGAGGGTTATATCATGAGCGACTGGGGTGCGGTCAATAACCGTGTGGAGGATTTAAAAGCGGGACTTGATCTGGAGATGCCCGGTTCCATGGGTGTCAATGACAAGCTGATCGCCGGTGCGGTGCTGAGCGGCGAGCTGGATGAGAGTGTAGTTGACGAAGCGGTAGAGCGGATTTTAAATGTTGTGTTCCGCTACGAAGAAAATCGAGATAAAGATGCTGTGTTTGACAGAGATCAGGATCATGAACTGGCGCGTAAAGTGGCGGAAGAGACGATTGTTCTGTTAAAGAATGAAGACGTGCTTCCGCTGACGGAGGGGAAGAAAGTAGCTTTTATCGGTAAATATGCGAAGACACCCCGCTATCAGGGCGGCGGCAGTTCGCACATTAACAGCCATAAGGTTACCTCCGCTCTTGATGCGGCAGAGGGCATCCCGAACATCACATATGCTCAGGGCTTTGATGATGCGAGGGATGTTGTGGACGAGAAGCTTCTTACGGAAGCTGTGGAGGCGGCCAGGAGTGCAGAGGCAGCCGTGATCTTTGCAGGACTCCCGGATAAATTTGAATCCGAGGGCTTTGACAGGAAACATATGCGTATGCCCGATTGTCAGAATGAGCTGATCGAGAAAGTGGCGGCAGTTCAGCCGAATACGATCGTTGTCCTGCATAATGGTTCTCCTGTGGAGATGCCTTGGATCGATCAGGTTAAAGGCGTTGTGGAAGCATATTTGGGCGGTCAGGCCGTGGGCGGTGCAGTCTGCGATATTCTTTTTGGCAGAGTGAATCCCAGCGCCAAACTGCCGGAGACTTTCCCGTTAAGGTTAGAGGATAATCCGTCCTATCTGTCCTATATCGGAGAAGGGGATGTGGTAGAGTACCGGGAGGGTATCTTTGTAGGTTACCGCTATTATGATAAGAAGAAGATGGATGTGCTGTTCCCCTTTGGGTATGGATTGTCCTACACCACTTTTGCATATTCCAACCTGACTGTGGATAAAGAACAGATGAAAGATACCGATACGATGCAGGTATCCGTGGATGTGACTAACACGGGAGCCATGGCGGGGAAAGAGATTGTACAGCTGTACGTAGCTGACCGTGAGAGCACAGTGATCCGCCCGCTCAAGGAGCTGCGTGATTTTGCCAAGGTAGAGCTTGCACCGGGTGAGACGAAGACGGTTACTTTCACATTAGGACAGAGGGCGTTTGCATATTACAGTATGAATATTCATGACTGGCATGTGGAGACGGGAGAATTTGATATTATGATCGGCAAGTCTTCCAGAGATATTGTGCTGACAAAGACTGTGACAGTGGAGTCTACCGTAAAGCTTCCTTTCGTATACACGACGGATACGACTATGGGCGATGTGAGCAAGGATCCGCGTGCGCTCGCAATGGCGCAGGAATTATTCCAGAACGGACTTTTCGGAGAGAAACCGGAGCAGACCGAAAGCAGCGCTGCCAGCGAGGCTATTACGGAGGAGATGAACGCCGCTATGGAGCAGTATCTGCCGCTGCGCGGGCCGATCAGCTTCACTGGTAAGGTGACGATGGCCGATGTGCAGGCGTTGGTAGATCGGTTGAACGCGCTGGATGAATAATAAAGACAGGAATTAACGGGTAAAATAAAGGGCAGAACCGCTAATGGTTCTGCCCTTTGTGTCGTATACTTTCAAATACGGTTTTTATTTTTGCTTCTCTGCGAGAGCTGCCTCCACAAACCCTTTAAACAGCGGGTGGGGTCTGTTGGGTCTTGATTTCAATTCCGGATGCGCCTGTGTGGCTACGAAGAACGGGTGGTTGGACAGCTCGCACATCTCCACGATGCGGCCATCGGGAGACAGTCCTGATAATTTCATGCCGTTTTCCGTCAGCACGGCACGGTAATCGTTATTTACTTCGTAACGATGTCTGTGACGTTCGTGAATCGTGTCCTCTCCGTAGAGCGCATAGGCTCTGGAGGTCTTGTCCAGTACGCAGGGATAGGAGCCGAGACGGAGAGTGCCGCCGATATCCTCCACACCATTCTGATCGGGCATAAGTGCGATTACCGGATGAGTCGTAGAGGGATCAAGCTCTATGCTGTGTGCATCGTTAAACTGCAGGACATTTCTCGCAAATTCCACGATCGCTAACTGCATGCCAAGACAGAGTCCGAGAAAAGGAATATTATTGGTTCTGGCATAGGTGATGGAGAGAATCTTTCCCTCGATTCCTCGGTCTCCGAATCCGCCGGGCACGAGTACGCCGTTGACGCCGGCAAGGAGTTCGCCGACATTTTCCGTATTCACTGTCTCAGAATCTACCCATCTTATATTGACCACGCAGCGGTTAGAAATACCGCCGTGTTTTAAAGCTTCCACAACGCTGATATAAGCGTCGTGAAGCTGGGTATACTTACCTACGAGGGCAACAGTCACTTCACTGGCAGGAGTCCGCAGCGCTTCTACAACCGCTTTCCAGTCTGTCAGATCCGGTTCCGGGCAATCCAGTTTCAAACAGTCGCAGGCAACCTGTGCCAAATGTTCTTTTTCCATCGCAAGAGGCGCCTCATACAGATGCTCCACATCAAGATTCTGCAGGACGCGGTTGCTTGGCACATTACAGAACAGGGCGATCTTATCTTTCAGCGTCTGGTCTAAAGGATGCTCGCTGCGGCATACGATGATATCAGGCTGCAGTCCCATGCCTTGCAGTTCTTTGACGCTGGCCTGTGTGGGTTTGGTCTTCATCTCCTGAGATGCGCTCAGGTAAGGAATCAGCGTTACATGAATCAGAATCGCATTCTCTCTGCCAACCTCGTGCTGGAACTGACGAATGGACTCCAGGAAAGGCTGACTTTCAATATCACCGACAGTTCCGCCGACCTCTATGATGGCAATACGGGTATCTTCGTCAGTGAAGTTACGGTAGAAACGACTTTTGATCTCATTGGTAATGTGCGGGATCACCTGTACGGTGCCTCCGCCATAATCGCCGCGTCTCTCTTTTTGCAGAACGGACCAGTATACTTTGCCGGTGGTGACGTTAGAATTTTTGTCCAGATTCTCGTCGATAAAACGTTCGTAGTGGCCCAGATCCAGATCAGTCTCCGTACCGTCTTCCGTGACAAATACTTCACCGTGCTGGATGGGATTCATCGTGCCGGGATCAATATTGATATAAGGATCGAATTTCTGCATCGTGACTTTATAGCCGCGTGCTTTTAACAATCTTCCCAAAGAAGCGGCCGTGATCCCTTTGCCAAGACCGGATACGACGCCGCCTGTTACAAATACGTATTTTACTGCCATTTTTGCCGCCTTTCTCTAACAAAAAGTAACTATTCAGTACTGAATAACTGCTGTTTGCTGAATAGTCACAGTCAAAAAACAATATATGGATTATTATACAATGATAAGGCAGGAAAAATCTACTGCAAAGGTCAATTTTTGTAAAAAACTTTATAATTCTTTAATAGTTGTGTCTATAAATTCATAATTCTCATATTGATTTATGATTTTTCCTTCTATATACTAAACTATAGTTGGAATGTATTGTTTATTTCGTATGTTTCGTATGCCGTAGAAGCGGCATAACAATAATAGAGTGAAAGTGAGGATTCCTCATGGATGACAATTTGAATCAATATGACAGCGGCCCAAACCGTGGTCCCGGCGGCCCTAACGGATCGGGCGGTCCCGGCAATAATAACGGAAATTCCGGCGGACCGAACGGCAGCGGTAATGACCCGCGCAAGCAGAGTCTGGTCATGCTTGTGATCGCCGCACTTGTAACGCTTTTGTGCATCAGCGTTTTTATGAAGATGCTGACCGGAGCCAGCAATCAGGAGATTACCTACAATGCTTTTGTAGAAATGGTAGAAGGCGGTAAAGTTAAGAGTGTTACCGTGGAATCAGACAGAATCATCATATACCCCAAAGAGGAGAAGACGAGCTCGCCGTTTATGTATGCTTATGGTCTGGGGACGATGACCTACTATACAGGGAAGATGGAAGACGACAGTACGCTGACGCGGCGTTTGCTCGAGCATGATATTGATGTGAACAAGCAGACGTCGGACAGTTCCAGTGTGATCATGACGGTACTTCTTTATTATATACTGCCGATTTTGCTGATGTGGGGACTTTTGAGTCTGCTATTTCGCCGGATGGGCGGCAAAGGCGGACCTATGGGAGTAGGCAAGAGCAATGCGAAAGCCTATGTACAGAAAGAGACGGGCATTACGTTTCAGGATGTGGCAGGCGAAGATGAGGCGAAAGAATCCCTGGTTGAGGTCGTGGACTTCCTGCATAATCCCGGCAAATATTCGAAGATCGGCGCCAGACTGCCCAAGGGTGCGCTGCTTGTAGGACCTCCTGGTACGGGTAAGACGTTGTTGGCCAAGGCCGTTGCAGGGGAAGCTCATGTACCGTTCTTTTCGCTGTCCGGCTCGGATTTTATTGAGTTATATGTAGGTGTCGGTGCCTCCCGTGTCCGAGATCTTTTTAAGGAAGCGGAGAAGAATGCGCCATGTATTGTCTTCATCGACGAGATTGATGCTATCGGACGAAGCAGAGATTCCAAGTATGGTGGTGGCAACGAAGAGCGTGAACAGACGCTGAATCAGCTCTTATCCGAGATGGATGGTTTTGACGGCAAGAAAGGCATTATCATCCTGGCGGCGACGAACAGACCGGAGATTCTGGATAAGGCGCTTCTGCGCCCCGGACGTTTTGACAGAAGAATCATTGTTGACAAGCCGGATTTGAAGGGCCGTGTGGAGATTTTGAAAGTGCATGCCAAAGATGTGCGCATGGACGAGACGGTTGATCTGAATGAGATCGCGCTGGCGACTTCAGGCGCAGTGGGATCCGATCTTGCAAATATGATCAACGAGGCGGCGATCAACGCCGTTAAGACAGGCAGGGAATATGTGAGTCAGAAAGACTTGTTTGATGCAGTGGAACAGGTACTGGTCGGTAAGGAAAAGAAAGACCGTATCATGAGCAAGGAAGAGCGCAAGATCGTCTCCTACCATGAGGTGGGGCACGCGCTCATAAGTGCCCTGCAGAAGAATTCTGAGCCTGTACAGAAGATCACCATCGTGCCACGGACGATGGGAGCGCTTGGTTATGTCATGCATGTGCCGGAGGAAGAGAAATATCTGGATACGGAGGCGGAGCTGCGCGACAGGCTGGTGAGCCTTCTGGGCGGCCGTGCGGCGGAGGAGATCGTATTTGATACGGTTACCACAGGAGCAGCCAATGATATAGAGCAGGCAACAAGTATTGCCCGCAATATGATAACCCGCTTTGGTATGAGCAAGAAATTTGGACTGATGGGGCTTGCTACGGTAGAAAGCCAATATCTGGAGGGAAGAGCATCCCTGACATGTTCCGACGTGACGGCGGCGGACATCGATACGGAAGTTATGAAGCTGCTTCGCGACAGTTATAAGCAGGCTAAGAAATTATTGAAAGAAAACCGTGAGATCATGGATAAGCTTGCGGCGCATCTGATCGAGAAAGAGACGATCACCGGCAAGGAATTTATGAAGATCTTCCGTAAGGAGAAAGGTATTCCGGAGCCAAAAGAAGAGGAGAAAGAAAGCGGAGCCGCAGAGAAAAAAGATGCCGGACAGCATGTGGAGACACCCGAACCGGCGAAGCCCGGGCAGGGATCCCAGCCATGGCAGTCTGCTTATGAACAGCAGGTGGCGGCGCAGCGTCAGGCGGCGCCTTATGGGCAGCAGACGCCATACGGGTCACAGCAGCAGCCCTATGGACAGCAGATGCCATATGGGTCGCAGCAGCAGCCCTATGGGCAGCAGTCACCGTATGGGTCACAGCAGCAGCCCTATGGGCAGCAGTCACCGTATGGGTCGCAGCAGCCCTATGGACAGCAGATGCCATACGGGTCACAGCAGCCCTATGGACAGCAGTCACCTTACGGACAGCCGGCGGTTGGGAGCGGACAATCGGCGCCGCAGGCTATGCCGGGGCAGAATCCTGCGGTTGGAGAGGTAGATCGGATAGAGCAGCCGTCTGCGCCGGAATCATCCGAAGCAGGAAACAGGACGGAAGAAGGGCAGGAGACGGCCGGATCTGAAAACAGGCCGGGGCCTGGGCAGGTACCGGCGGAAGCAGGAGACAGGACAGAGGAACGGTGGGTTCCACCTGTGCAGCCGAAGCCCGAGAACCGTGGATTGTTCTCACAAGCGCCTGAACCACGGGATGATGATCATAACAGTAGATAAGATAAGGAAAAGCAAGGCAAAGTCATTCTTGTAATTGACTTTGCCTTGTCTGTTCTATTAGTATTACTATAGTATTTATTTTGGCATGAAGAGGAATGATGGCATGTTTGATTTTGAAGAAGAATTAAAGAAACTACCTAATTCACCCGGCGTCTATCTCATGCACGATGATGCGGATACGATCATCTACGTCGGTAAGGCGGTGAACCTGCACAGCCGTGTACGATCCTATTTCCGTAAGATTGTCGGCAGGGGGCCGCAGATTGACAAGATGGTACGGCAGATTGCCCGGTTTGAATATATTGTAACGGATTCCGAACTGGAGGCGCTTGTTCTGGAGAATAACCTGATCAAGGAATATAGCCCCAAGTATAATACGATGCTTAAGGATGATAAGACATATCCGTATATTAAGGTGACGGTCGGCGAGGAATACCCACGGATTTTTCTGTCCAGGGAGATGAAGAAAGACCGGTCAAAATATTTCGGACCTTATACCAGCGCGGCAGCAGTCAAAGACACCATTGACCTGATGAATAAGCTGTACCAGCTTAAAACCTGCAATCGGAAACTGCCGCGGGATATTGGTTTGGAGCGGCCCTGCCTGAATTACCATATCAAACAGTGCGCAGCGCCCTGTCAGGATTATATCAGTAAAGAGGAATACCGGGCCAGGATAGAACAGGCGCTTGATTTTTTGAATGGCAATTATAAACCGCTCCTGCGGGATTTGGAGAATAAAATGACATGCGCGTCAGAAAACCTCGATTTTGAGGAAGCGATACGATACAGGGATCTGTACAACAGCGTCAAGAGCGTGGCTCAGAAACAGAAGATCACGGACAGCGACGGAGAGGATAAGGATGTCGTAGCGTTGGCCAAAGATGAGACAGATGCGGTAGTACAGGTCTTTTTCGTGCGGGATGGCAAATTGATCGGCAGGGAACATTTCTATATGACCCGTGTACAGGGATATGATACGGCGCAGATCCTGCTGGATTTCGTGAAGCAGTTTTATGCGGGCACACCTTTTATTCCGCGGGAGCTGATGCTGCAGGAAGAGATCGCGGATGTTGAGATATTGGAGAAGTGGCTGAGCGGGCGCAAGGGAAGCAGGGTCTACATACGCGTGCCAAAAAAGGGTGCGAAAGAGAAACTCGTGGAACTGGCAGCGCAGAATGCCCGCCTTGTACTGAGTCAGGATAAGGAACGCATTAAGAGGGAGGAGGGCCGGACCATCGGCGCAGCCAAAGAGATCGCGTCGCTGCTCGGCTTAGAGCATGTGAGCCGTATGGAGGCTTTTGATATTTCCAATATCAGTGGGTTTGCCAATGTGGGTTCCATGGTAGTGTTCGAGAAGGGCAAGGCCAAGCGCAGCGATTATCGCAAATTCCGGATTCAGTCCGTATCGGGGCCAGACGATTATGCTTGTATGAAAGAGGTGCTGACTAGGCGGTTTGTGCATGGTCTGGAAGAAAAAGAAGAATTGAACCGCAAAGAGATGGATCATGAATTTGGCAGTTTTACGAAATTCCCTGACCTGTTATTGATGGACGGCGGCAGGGGGCAGGTGAATATTGCGCTTCAGGTGTTAGAGGAACTGCACCTTGACATACCGGTCTGCGGTATGGTGAAAGACGATAACCACCGGACCAGAGGTCTGTATTACAAAAATGTGGAGATTCCCATTGATACACATTCGGAGGGTTTTAAACTGATCACCCGTATACAGGACGAAGCGCATCGGTTTGCCATTGAGTACCATCGATCATTGCGTTCCAAGGCACAGGTAAAGTCGGTGCTGGATGAGATACCGGGGATTGGGCCTGCGAGACGTAAGGCGCTGATGCGGCATTTCGGGTCGATCAATGAGGTCAGGGAGGCTTCAGTAGAGCAGTTGTGTCAGGTGCAGGAGATCCCGGAGCATATCGGCAGACAGATTTATGAGTTTTTCCGCAAGGAGAAAGAAGTGTCGGAATAGGCTGATAAGGGGGCGCATATGGGGACTGCCGCTTATTGCGAACAACTCTTTTGTATGCTACAATATACGAGGGTTCAGCATAGCGGCAATCACAATATATTACACCAATTACAAGGAGAAAGATATGGCAAGCATCAGTTTAACGAAAGTCATCGAAAAGTTTAAGTTTGAGAATCTTACACCGGAAATCGATATTTCCAGGATTAATGTAACACAGCCGGACATTAACAGACCTGCGCTGCAGATTGCAGGATATTTTGAGCATTTTGAAACGACACGTATACAGGTTGTGGGATTCGTAGAATATTCTTATATGAATGGCCTTGACGAGGAACGCCAGATAGAGATTTATGAAAAGCTGCTCAACAACCCGATTCCAGGTATTGTATTCTGCAGGGAACTGCATCCAAACGAACTGTTCCGGCAGACAGCGGTTAAGTATGGTGTACCGCTGCTGATGACGAAGAAAGCGACTTCTGCCTGCATGGCGGAGATCATCAGATGGCTGAATGTTAAACTGGCGCCCTGTATTTCCGTACATGGCGTTCTTGTGGATGTATATGGCGAGGGTGTATTGATTACCGGCGAGAGCGGCATTGGTAAGTCGGAGGCAGCCCTGGAGCTGATCAAGAGAGGGCACCGTCTCGTGACAGATGATGTGGTGGAGTTGAGGAGAGTCAGCGAAGATACTTTAGTGGGTTCCGCGCCGGATATTACGAAGCATTTTATTGAGCTGCGGGGTATCGGTATCGTGGACGTCAAGGCGTTGTTTGGTGCGTCCAGCGTCAGGGATACGCAGAATATTGACTTGGTGATCCGTCTGGAGGACTGGGATAAGGATAAAGAATACGATCGTCTGGGCCTGGAAGAAGAATATACGGAGTATCTGGGCAACAAAGTGGTCTGTCACAGTATACCGATCAGACCGGGACGTAATCTGGCGATCATCTGTGAATCAGCGGCAGTTAACCATCGTCAGAAGAAGATGGGATATAACGCAGCACAGGAGTTATATAAACGTGTGCAGAATTCCCTGTCGGCAAAGAGAGATGACGAATAGAAGACAGATCGGACGCTGTCATAAAGCAGACAGGATTGACTGTCTACTGCTTGCAGGAATAAACAGCGACAGTACGGGTAAACAATATAAAGTGCCGCAGTGATGCGGCACGGGTGAAGAGAGAATGGGGTAATGGATATGGCAGAATATGTATTTGGTGTGGACGTGGGCGGTACAACGGTGAAAATGGGTTTGTTTAATATTCAGGGCAATGTGCTGGATAAGTGGGAGATTCCGACGAGAACGGAGAACGGCGGAGTAAACATACTGCCGGATATTGCATTGAGTATTCAGGATAAGATGGCAGAGAAATCAATTGCCAAAGAGGATGTGGCAGGCGTAGGCGTGGGCGCGCCCGGGCCAGTGGACGCTTCCGGAATCATACACAGGGCAGTGAATCTGGGTTGGTCCGAAATGAACCTGAAAATGGAACTCACGGCGCTTCTTGGCGGCATGAGGGTGGAGGGCGGCAATGATGCCAATGTTGCGGCTCTCGGCGAGATGTGGAAAGGCGGCGGGCAGGGTCATATGAATCTTGTAGCCGTTACACTCGGCACCGGCGTTGGCGGCGGTATTATCATTAATGGAAAGATCATGTCAGGCGCTAACGGGTCAGGAGGAGAGATCGGGCATATTCATGTGGAAGACCATGAGTCTGAGGCATGTGGATGCGGCAATTATGGCTGTCTGGAAGAGTATGCCTCCGCTACGGGCATCACGAGGCTTGCAAACAGGAAGCTGCAGGCGAGCGATAAGGAAAGCGTGCTCAGGCAGGGTGAGGTGTCTGCCAAGGCAGTGTTCGATGCAGTCAAAGCAGGAGATGAACTTGCCATAGAGGTTGCCAGACAGTTCGGTGATTATCTGGGCAAGGCGCTTGGCGTGATCGCCGGAGTGATCAACCCCGAGATCTTTGTGATCGGCGGCGGCGTTTCCAAGGCCGGTGAAGTACTTTTTGATTATATCCGTCCTGCGTTTGACAAGACAGTTTTCCATGGATGCCGGGATACACAGTTTGCGCTTGCAACTTTGGGAAATGATGCAGGAATATATGGCGCGGCCAAGATGGTGCTTGACTGACGCCTCAGGACAGGCACAGGCTCTGTGGCATCTGATGACAGAGCCGAATATAGATAAGTAAGAAGCAAATATGTGAAACGGACGGTATGGATTTTTGAGCACATCTATGTATGAGTATATTAGAACGATCATTCCGCGGGAACGGATATTATTTCAGGAACCGATGAGTAAGCACACTACTTTCCGGGTGGGTGGAGAAGCGGAATGTTTTCTCGTGATTCGGCAGGAGGAAGAACTGGCTAAACTGATCCCTTATCTGAATCAGATTGAGCAGGACTATTTTATCTTAGGAAATGGGAGTAACCTTCTGGTAGGAGACAAAGGATATCGGGGCATTGTGCTTAAGCTTGACAACCAGACGGAAGAGATCCGGGTGGAGGGCACACGGATCACTGCAAAGGCGGGGGTACTGCTTTCTCAGACAGCGGCCGCTGCCAGGGAAAACAGCCTTACCGGGATGGAATTTGCGGCCGGCATACCGGGCAGTATCGGAGGCGGTGTTGTAATGAACGCCGGAGCATACGGCGGGGAAATGAAACAGGTCGTGGAGAGCGTTCGGGGAATGGATGCCAATGGACAGATTCTGACGTTAGATAATGACACGATGGAATTTGGCTACCGCACCAGTGCGATCAAAAACCGGCCGATCGTTGTGCTTGAAGTTGTACTGCAGTTGAGCGAGGGCCGTCAGGAAGAGATCGGCGCCAAAATGGAAGAGCTTGCGCAGATGCGAAAGAGCAAACAGCCCTTGGAATACCCCAGCGCAGGCAGCACATTTAAACGCCCGGAGGGGCATTATGCAGGCAAGCTGATCATGGATGCAGGGATGCGCGGTTACCGCATCGGCGGCGCTCAGGTATCAGATAAACACTGTGGTTTTATCGTTAATACAGGAAAAGCGACGGCAGCGGATATCAAAGAAGTGATAGAAGAGGTACAGTATCGTGTGAAAGAAAGGTTTCACGTGTCGCTGGAGCCGGAAGTGGTTTTTCTGGGAGATTTTTGATCACTATCAACAGCGGGATATGGGGCGTTTTCATATACGGTGCCGGCTGCTAAATGAAAAAGATAATAAAATACAAGGAGATGGCATATGAGGTTTGTGGTGGTGACCGGCATGAGTGGATCCGGCAAGCGAACAGCCATGAAGATGTTGGAGGATGTAGGGTTCTATTGCGTGGATAACCTGCCGGTTCCGTTGATCGAGAAGTTTGTGGAGCTGGTCGCTACGCCCAACGGAGAGATCAGCAAGGTGGCGTTAGGATTGGATGTACGTGCCGATCAACCCTTTGGCGATGCGCAGCGCGTGCTGGACAAGTTGAGGGAGAACGGGTATCTGTTTGAGATTCTTTTTATGGATGCCAGCAATTCGGTTCTGCTCAAACGATACAAGGAGACGAGACGCATGCATCCGCTGTCGCCTGCCGGAAGAGTGGAAGAAGGAGTTGACAGGGAACGTGAGATCCTGCAGGGAATTAAACGGAAAGCAGATTATGTTATTGATACTTCCAATCTTTTAACGCGGGAGTTAAAAGAAGAGATCGATCATATTTTTGTGCGGAATGAGGAATATAATTCCCTGATGATCACCATTTTGTCCTTTGGGTTTAAAAATGGAATACCTGCGGATGCGGATCTGGTGTTTGATGTGAGGTTTCTTCCGAATCCGTTCTATATTGACGAGCTGAAGCATAAGACTGGTAATGACAGGGAAGTACAAGACTATGTGATGAGTTTTCCGGAAGCTGCGGTATTCCTTGCTAAATTAGTGAATATGATGGATTTTCTGATTCCGAATTACATCAAAGAGGGAAAACATCAGCTTGTGATCGGAATAGGATGCACCGGCGGCAAACACAGGAGCGTTACGCTGGCCAATGAGCTGTATATCACGATGAAAGACCACGGAAACTATGGTACAAAGCTGTATCATAGAGATATCAAACAGGGAGTATAAAAATGTCTTTTTCCGGAACAGTGAAAGAAGAACTCGCAGAGCAGATCAGCCCGGCAAGACACTGTCAGCTTGCAGAGCTGGCAGCGCTGTTTCATTTCTGTGGAAGTACCTGTGATAATGGAAGGCACTTGTGTTTGCAGGCGGAAAATGAAGCAGTTGCCAGAAAATGCTTTACATTACTGAAAAAAACATATAATATAGATAATGTTGTTACGAGGGAAAAGAGCATGTTGCTGCCCGATGATGAGGCAGAGGCAAAAGTAATACAGGCCTTGCACTTAAGGGGGAAAGACGGAGACTCCATTAGCCTGGAGGCACCGGTCAATTCTCTGCTGATCAAGAATTCCTGCTGCGCAAGAGCATATCTGAGGGGTGCATTTATAGGCATCGGGTCTATGAGCGATCCAAACAAGAGCTATCATTTGGAGTTTGTCTGCAATGAGAGGGCGCAGGCAGAGCAGCTCAGAGACATTATACAGGAATTTCAGATAGAAGCTAAGATTGTCAAGCGCAAGAAATACGACGTGGTGTATCTGAAAGAGGGAGCCGGAATTGTTGATCTGCTCAATGTCATAGGGGCGCACGTTTCATTGATGAATCTGGAAAATCTCAGGATTGTCAAGGAGATGCGCAATTCCATCAATAGACGCGTTAACTGCGAGACGGCGAATATCTCCAAAACCGTTACCGCTGCGTCCAAGCAGATTGCGGACATACTCGTAATAAAAGATAAATACGGGTTTGAGAATCTGCCGGAAAACTTAAGACAGATGGCGGAGATTCGATTGGAATATCCGGATGCAGCGCTCAAGGAGCTGGGGAATTATCTGGAACCGGCCGTTGGTAAATCCGGAGTCAATCATCGGCTGCGCAGGCTGAGCGAGATTGCCGATAGAATCAAGTCGTAAAAGGAGGAGAATATTATGATACAAAAATCTATCCAGATCAAACTGGAGACTGGCTTGGAAGCCAGACCGGTTGCGATGCTTGTACAGGTGGCGAGCCAATTCGAGAGCACAGTGTACATCAACGCAGATGACAGAAAAGTCAATGCAAAAAGCATTATGGGTATGATGAGTCTGGGGCTTGCCAGCGGTGAGCAGGTGACTGTCGTTGCAGAAGGGAATGACGAGACTTCCGCAGTCGAGGAAATTGAGAAATTCCTGAGCGGCAGGTAAACGGTGCAGACCGCATACATGACATTCAGATAAGGCAGAATACAAAGAGATTTCCATGTAGGGAAGTCTCTTTTTTGTTTCCCAGGAAATCAGGCTCTCATAAACATGATTTCATAAAAAAAAGCATCCTATGAAGTTTGTTCTTGTATTGCCTGGTTGATGTGAGAGTGTTAGAATGGAAGCAGACAAGCTCAGAAGAGGCAGGAGCCTGTCAATAAAGTTATGGAGGGAAAGATATGAACCAAAAAATGCTTTTTATCTATAACCCGAGAGCCGGTAAAGCGCAGATACGCAGTAATCTGTTGGATATTATAGATACATTTGTAAAAGCGGGATATGAGGTAACAGCGTATCCTACACAGGCGGCGGGAGATGCTGTCAAAGCGGTACAGGAGCGCCGCGAGGGATATGATATTGTAGCCTGCAGCGGCGGAGACGGGACCCTTGACGAAGTGGTCAGCGGTATGATGAAGTGCGATCGGAAACTTCCGATCGGCTATATTCCGGCGGGCAGTACCAATGATTTTGCAAGCAGCCTGGGTATTCCCAAGAGTATGATCAAAGCGGCGGACGTAGTTGTGGAGGGCAGGGATTATGCCTGTGATATAGGAGTTTTTAATCAGGACCATTTTATCTATGTGGCAGCATTCGGTATCTTTACGGATGTGTCCTATGCGACAAAGCAGGATGCCAAGAATGTTCTGGGACATGCGGCGTATCTGATCGAGGGAGTGAGAAGACTGCCGTCGGTGCGTTCCTATCCGCTTAAGATTACCTGTAATGATCAGGTGATCGAGGGAGAATTTCTCTATGGTATGGTCACAAACTCATATTCAGTCGGTGGATTCCGCGGAATAACAGGGCAGGATATCTTATTGGACGACGGGCTTTTTGAGGTGACGCTGATCCGCAAACCCTCCAATCCGTTAGATTTGAACAATATTATTCTGGCACTGGTCGATAAAAGGGTGAAATCCGAGCATATTCATACTTTTAAAACATCACGGCTGATCGTGGAAAGCGAGGAGGCTATTTCATGGACTCTGGACGGAGAATTCGGAGGAGAGCATCACAGAGCAGTGATCGAGAACCGGCAGCAGGTGCTTACGATCAGAGTACCCGCCGCGGAGGTTACAACGACCTGATAAGGGCGGCGGATTTGGATATATTTTCCCAGAATATGTTTGCGTAAGGCCAGGCTTTAGGTTATAATAAAAACGGTAGTTAATATCCGGCAGCTTTGCCGGTCATAATAATCATATATTAAAGAAAGGTGGTAAGAACAATGCCATTAGTAACAACAAAGGAAATGTTTGAGAAAGCATACAACGGCGGCTATGCAGTTGGTGCATTCAACGTTAACAACATGGAAATCGTTCAGGGTATCACAGAGGCAGCCGGCGAGCTGAAGAGTCCTGTTATCCTGCAGGTATCCAAGGGGGCGCGTGCTTACGCTAATCACACTTATCTGGTTAAGCTGGTAGAGGCAGCGGTTGCAGAGAATCCTGAGATTCCGATCGCTCTCCACTTAGACCATGGTGACACGTTTGAATTGTGTAAATCCTGTATCGACGGTGGATTTACATCTGTTATGATCGATGCATCCTCCAAATCTTTTGAGGATAATATTGCTTTGACCAAACAGGTTGTAGAGTATGCTCATGACAAAGGCGCAGTTGTAGAGGCTGAGCTTGGTACATTGGCAGGTGTTGAGGATGAGGTAGTTGTAGAGGCAGGTAAAGAGTCCTATACTCGTCCTGAAGAAGTAGAAGAGTTTGTTTCCAGAACAGGATGTGACTCTCTGGCGATCGCAATCGGTACTTCTCACGGCGCATATAAGTTTACGGCAGCTCAGTGTACAAGAAATGCTGACGGCATCCTTGTTCCGCCTCCGCTTCGTTTTGATGTACTTGAGGAGTGCATTAAGCGTCTTCCTGGTTTCCCGATCGTTCTGCACGGTTCTTCTTCCGTTCCGCAGGAGTTCGTTAAGATGGTGAACCAGTTTGGCGGCGATATGCCCGATGCAGTTGGTATTCCGGAAGAGCAGCTTCGTAAAGCAGCTGAGCTTGCAGTATGTAAGATCAATATCGACTCCGATATCCGTCTTGCCATGACAGGTCATATCCGTAAATACTTTGCAGAGCATCCGGATCACTTTGATCCCCGCCAGTATCTGAAACCGGCTCGTCAGGCTGTTAAGGATATGGTTGCTCATAAGATTCTTCACGTTCTTGGTTCTGACGGTAAAGCGTAAGAAGTATTCATAAACGTAATATTTGCAGATTACTAATAAAATAAAGAGGGTGCCTCTCAGTCATTTCCTGACTATTGGGCATCCTCTTTTTATACTGTGAATTCTTATTTCTATGATCCTGCATTCAATCTGGTACGTATAGATGCAGAAATTCCCGTATCGCGCCATAATAGGCCTCAGGATCTTTGTCCTGCGCCTGTGCATGTCCAGCCTCTTCCACGATCAGCAGTTCTTTCGGACCAGCAGCGGCGTCGTAGAGTTCCCGTGACATACCGGCAGATATCATGGCGTCGGAGGCGCCGTGAATGAACAGAGTGGGCGTCTGGCTGCGGGTGACGGCGTTGAGCGCCGAGGCATCCATGAGATCATATCCGCCGCGTAAGAGCAGAACGAGACGGGCGGAGTCTACCAGCGGAAAAGCAGGGAGCGAAAACCATTCCTTGACCTTATCCCCGAACATGGCGTAGGCGTCTGTGTAGGCACAGTCGGAGACGACGGCGGCTACATGATCCGATAAAGAGGCGTCACCTGTCATCATTAAGGCAGTAGCAGCGCCCATAGACTGGCCGTGAATCACGATCTGTGCATCTGCATCCTGCGTCAGAATATAGTCGATCCAGAGATTGCAGTCATAATGATCCGTCCATCCCATACCGATAAAGTCACCCTCGCTCTCTCCCTGGCATCGCAGATCCGGAACGAGCACATGGTACCCCTCTTCATAATACCAACAGGCAAAGGGGTACATTTCCTCTTTCCAGCCCGTGTAACCGTGCAGAACCAAAACCCATAGGTGATTATCCCCTGTGGTATTTGGCTGGCGAAATTCTGTGGCGATCAGTGTGTAGCCATCTTCGGTTAAGGTGGAGATGGCGGCAGAGTCAGTCTGCTTGAGCCATTCGGCGGTGTGGTTCAGCGCCAGCTGTCGGTTTACCTGTATATCCGATGTCTGTACCTGTGCGGCGTAGCTTTCGTCAGTAATCCGTTCGAAAGCTTCCAGTTTCCGCATAAAAGAGGGAACCAGTGCGGCACTGACAAGAAAATTGACCAGAATAAAATATAACACGGAAAGCAGAAACAGTATGATACATAGAATAATAAAGACTTTGCGTTTTCTCTTCACATTTTCAACCTGTTGTCCTTTGTAAAATAGGTAGAACAAATATGTCTTTATTGTACTATATATTACTGTCGCCTGCCAACCGTGTTAAGGGTTTTGGCGCTGCCACTTTATGTATCAGATGGCAGATCTATCCAGTTTATTTCTATTCTGCATGGTCTGCGTTGATGTCCGGGAAGACGGAAAGCATAGGCTCCACATCCTTTTGACGGATAACGCGGTCTATGTAGTTTTTCGTGATCTTCATGACAAGCGGAGACAGGCAGAGTACGCCGATCAGGTTCGGCATTGCCATCAAACCGTTAAAGGTATCCGAGAGATCCCACGCCAGGCTTAAGTTCATGGTCGCGCCGATAAAAATCATCAGGATAAACACGATCTTATATACGATCGTGGATTTCGTGCCAAATAAATACTCCCATGCCTTGGAACCATAGTGACTCCAGCCAAGTACCGTAGAGAAAGCAAACAGCAAAATTGCAAGGGCAATGAACATCGGGCCCATAGAGCCAAATATGGTGGAAAATGCCTCGCCTACCAGAGCGGAACCGGATGCCTCGCTCAGAACCGCGCCGGTTTCAAGATCGATCAGACCGGAAGAGAGTACGGAAAAGGCTGTCAGTGTACAGACGATCATCGTGTCAGCACACACTTCAAAGATTCCCCACATGCCCTGGCGGACAGGTTCTTTTACATTGGAATTGGAATGAACCATAACGGAAGAACCAAGGCCGGCTTCGTTGGAGAAGACGCCGCGCTTCATACCCCATGTGAGAGCCATTTTTACACCGGAGCCGACGATACCGCCGCCCACAGCCCGCAGGCCGAAAGCACCCTTAAAGATCGCGGAAAAGATCGCGCCGCACTGATCGATATTGGCAAAGAAGATTACCAGGGCGCCAATGATATATGCGATCGCCATAAAAGGTACCAGTTTCTCGGTAACGGATGCAATTCTCTTAAGACCGCCTACGATAACGAGCGCTGCCAGAATCATCAATGCCACGCCGGTAACAACGGTAGGAATATGGAAAGCAGCATCCATGTTAGCGGAGATGGAATTGACCTGACTCATATTGCCGATACCGAATGAAGCGAGCAGACAGAAGATAGAAAACAATACTGCCAATACTGCACCAAGCTGTTTACAGCCTTTGTAGGAGCCGAGTCCGTCTTTCAGATAATACATCGCGCCGCCGCACCACTCGTCCCGGGAATTCTTGCGGCGGTAATAGATACCTAACACGTTCTCGGAATAATTGGTCATCATACCGAAAAAGGCAACGATCCACATCCAGAAAATCGCGCCAGGGCCGCCGGAGATCAATGCACTGGCGACACCTACGATATTACCGGTTCCGATCGTGGCAGCAAGCGCCGTACACAGGGACTGGAACTGGGAGATAGATTTGTCTTCTTTATCGGTATGCTTCGTGATATGTCTGTCGCTGAAGATGCCTCCGATTGTGTTTTTAAACCAGTGTCCGATATGGGATAACTGGAAAAATTTTGTAAGCACAGTCATGAGAATGCCCGTACCTACGAGGAGCACCAACATGGGAATACCCCAGACAAAATTATTGACCGCGCCGTTGATCTTTGTAATGGTATCAACGAGGCCGGTAAAGAAATCATTCATAGCAGTTTCCTCCTTCGCTTGTTTCCGTAAAAAAGCGTAGACATGACAAATATGTCTACGCTGACATTTCGGAAATCATTTACTATAGAAACAATAGACAAGTTTACACTTTATCAAGTATATCATAGAAGACAGGGGATAGCAAGGATAAATTGTATACATGCATATTTGAATAATGAAAGTACAGTTACATAATAGAATGTGAATGGTTCATGAAAAGAAAAAAGCCCCTGAAAAGGGAGGATGCCAAGTAAAGAAAATCTTTACTTGGCATTATTATGAAAAAGTTTAATTAATCAGTTACTTTGAAGTATTCGCTGTTGTTATGTTATGATCTTAGTATACGCAAGAGAAATGTCTAAACAATGTTTCCTGCATGAAGTTTTTTTAAATTAAATATGAACAAATCATGAACGCGCATGATTTGCTCATAAAAAGTTTTCCTGTGATAAACAGCGATCTAAAATTTCTCGGGTTCCGGATATTCTACTCCGAACGTATCAACCGTAACGGTTTTAATTTTCTGTTCCTCCAAAGGACGATCTGCATAATCTGTTGCCGTCTCGGCAATCTTATTAACGTTTTCCATTCCCTCAATTACTTTGCCAAAGGCCGCATAAGCGCCGTCTAAGTGCGGGCTTGTCTTGTGCATGATGAAAAACTGGCTGCCGGCAGAATCGGGATGCATGCTTCTGGCCATAGAGAGAACGCCCTCGGTATGTTTCAAGTCATTTACAAAGCCGTTTTGCGTAAACTCTCCGCGGATCGAATAGCCCGGGCCGCCCATGCCGCTTCCCTCCGGATCGCCTCCCTGAATCATAAAGCCTTTGATGACTCTGTGGAAGATAAGACCGTCATAGAAGTTTTGGTTGATCAGGCTGATAAAATTGTTGACGGAGACAGGAGCGATCTCAGGATAAAGCTCTGCTTTGATCACGTCGCCATTCTCCATAGTGAATGTTACGATAGGGTTCTGAGCCATAAATTCCTCCATTCTGACACACAATGCAAAATAGTTCCGGCCGTGGAGCCTGCATACCTGACTTTGAACCACATCCTGCGGTTGTGGTAATATAGTTGTGTGTCTTGTTTTGATTCAATCCATTATACATAGAAAGGACGCCGGAATGCAAGAGGGCAAATGCTGCTGCAATGCATATGTGCTCAGGCAGAGAGGAAGGGATAAAATATGTTTCGAAAAGCCGTTTTTGTGATCAGAGAAAATATTTTACAGGAAAAAATTTTGAGTGAGGACAGTATACTGGTGGACAGCCTGCGGGAACATGGGATTATGGTTGTCTGCATGACGTGGGACAGGCAGGATTTGGAATGGATGCGGGGAGCTGAACTATATGAGGATGGCAGCGTGGATGCGAAGCAGACGATGTATATCACGGATTCCGAAAAGCTGTATCAGGAGCTGCGCCGGCAGGGGAAATATGTGCTGCCTTACCGGCATGAGAGAAATCAGGATGCAGGTTTCAAGGGAGCGCCGTATGTTGTGGAAAAGGCAGAGGAGTTGGATTACGAGTCGGTGGATATGGCTTATCGCCGTCTGGCAGGGCTGCCCTGGGAAATACTTACAACAAAACGTTGTATTATACGGGAAACAATCGAGGAGGATGTGGACAGCTTTTACCGCATTTATGAAGATCCCGAAATCACACGGTATATGGAGAATCTGTATGCGGACAGGGATGAGGAAATTGCTTACGTGAAAGAATATCGGCAAAAAGTATATGCATTCTATGGGTATGGTATGTGGACGGTATTGACCAGGGAGGGAACCGTGATCGGCCGCGCCGGAGTTACCTGGCGGGAAGGATTTGATATACCGGAGATGGGGTTTGTCATCGGCGTACCGTGGCAGCGGCAGGGATATGCCTGGGAAATATGTAGTGCAATACTGGATTATGCACGGGAGGAATTAGGGTTTACGCAGATACAGGCATTGGTGATGAATGGAAATAAGAAGTCGGCAGCGCTGTGTGAGAAAATGGGATTTGAATGTGCGGGAAGCGCCTGGCTGGAAGAGGGAGAATATATCTTATATCGGAAAGAAATCGGACTGGCTGGTAATTAATTTAGTGAAGTAAAGTCTTGACAGAAAAAAAGTATATCTTGTAATATAAAAAATGTTCATATAAAGTTAATCGGAGGCATTCATGAACATACAAGAAAAAGATATACTGTGTGAACTGTTAAGAGAACCTTACACCAGCCAGCGCACTCTGGCAGGACAGAGCGGACATTCTCTCGGAGTCGTGAATCGTTCCTTGAAAGCGCTTCAAGAGGGTGAATATATTGATGAAGATATGGAGCTGACGATGAAAGCCTGGGGGCTTTTCAGAGATCACTCTCCCCGGAGGGCGGTTATTCTGGCAGCAGGACTTGGCATGCGGATGGTTCCGATCAATATGCAGGTCACAAAAGGGCTGTTGAAAGTGAACGGGGAGGTGCTGATCGAGCGCATTATCCGTCAGCTGAATGAAGTGAATATATATGAGATTTATGTGGTCGTAGGCTTCATGAAAGAACAGTATGAGTATCTCATTGATGAATATGAGGTGGAGCTGATCGTGAATCCGGAATATGCGACAAAGAATAATCTGCATTCTTTACAACGAGCGTCCGCATATCTGGACAATGCCTATGTGATTCCCTGTGATATATGGTGTGAGCATAATCCTTTTAGAAAAAATGAACTGTACTCCTGGTATATGGTGAGTGATCTGGTGGATGATGAGAGCTGGGTGCGCGTCAACCGCAAGATGGAACTGGTTTCCGTGTCCGATCATACGGGTGGCAACGCCATGATAGGAATCGCTTATCTGACCAGGGATCAGGCGGCGTTCGTACGCGAAAAGCTTTTGGATTTTAGCAGGGATGGGCGGCATGACGGCTCTTTCTGGGAGGAGACGCTCTATGATGGGAAACGAATGGTCATGGCGGCAAGGGTCATTCATTTTACGGAAGTGACGGAGATTAATACGTATGAACAGCTCCGGGAATTTGACGATCGATCCGACCAGTTGAAATCGGATGTATTGGAGATCATATGTACAAGCCTTGAAGCGCAGCCGGATGAGATTGTGAACATACAGGTGACGAAAAAAGGGATGACAAACCGCTCCTTTGTATTTGAAAGTCGGGGGTTGAAGTATATTATGCGGATTCCCGGGGAGGGAACCGGGCAGCTGATCAACCGGAAGAAGGAAGCGGATGTATATCGTGTTATTGCCGGGCAGGGCATCTGCAACGATCCGATCTATATCAATCCGGTTAATGGTTATAAAATATCGAAATATATAGAGGGGGCGAGATTGTGTGACCCGCTCCGCGAGGAAGATGTGACCGTATGCATGAAAGAATTGCGTAATTTTCATGAAGCGGCATTTCGAGTGGAGCATGAGTTTGATCTGTTTGGGCAGATCATATTTTACGAATCTCTCTGGGGCGGCAGTTTGTCGGCTTATCGGGATTATGCCAGAACAAAGGAAAATGTTTTTGCTTTAAAACCATACATAGACACTCATGTACAGGATAAAGTTCTGACACATATCGATGCGGTTTCAGATAATTTTCTGTTTGTGGATGACGGCTGCGGCGGAGAGCATATACAGCTGATCGACTGGGAGTATGCGGGAATGCAGGATCCTCATGTAGATATAGCTATGTTCTGTATTTATGCGCTGTATGACAGAGAGCATGTGGAGAAAGCTATCCGGGCGTATTTTCCGGAGGGCTGTTCCAGGGATACGCGCGTTAAGATTTATTGTTATATTGCGGTATGCGGACTGCTGTGGAGCAATTGGTGTGAATATAAGAGGAACCTTGGTGTTGAGTTTGGGGAGTATTCGCTTCGGCAGTACAGATATGCGAAAGATTATTATAATATCGCAAAAGATCAGATTGATCAAATGAAAAATGCCGCCTCGCATGATGGGGAAGGATGGTGATGTAAGGATGAGCTATCTGGTGGATAATGCCATTATTATGGCAGCAGGTGTTTCCAGCCGTTTTGCCCCGCTATCCTATGAGCGTCCTAAGGCGCTGATCGACGTAAAAGGCGAGGTATTGATCGAAAGGCAGATCCGTCAGCTGAAAGAAGCGGGAATAGAGGAGATCATCGTTGTTGTAGGGTATATGAAAGAAAAGTTTGCCTATTTGAAAGAAAAAATGGGCGTTATCCTTGTAGAAAACGAAGAGTATCTTGTTCGGAACAATCACTCCAGTATCTATGCGGTGCGGAAATATTTGGGTAATTCCTATATCTGTTCGGCGGATAATTATTTTACACGCAATCCGTTTCGACCGGAGGTTGAAGACGCTTACTATGCGGCAGTGTATGCGGAGGGTGAAACACAGGAGTGGTGCATGGAGACAGATGCCGAGGGCTATGTCAGCCGTGTACGGATTGGAGGGGCCGATGCCTGGTATATGTTAGGCCATGTATTTTGGACCCGGGAGTTTAGCGCAAAATTTCTTGAGATTTTATGTGATGTGTACGAGGCCCCTGAAACGGCAGGGATGCTTTGGGAGGGGATCTACAGGGAACATCTTGACGTGTTAAAACTCAGGATCAGGAAATATGACGAGGACTTTATTTTTGAATTTGACAGTTTGGATGAACTGAGAGAATTTGACCATTCGTATATTGAGGATACCCGGTCGTCGATCCTGAAACAGATTGCCGGGAAGTTAAACTGTTCGGAAGCAGCGCTCACAAATATCAGTACGATCAAAGGCAGGGATCAGACGGAGGCAGAGGGGTTCCGATTTGATTATGCCGGCACAGGTTATGAATATTATTATAAGGATAGAACATGGAGGAAATTATAGATGGCGAGAGCAGTAGTACAGGAAGATCTGGTAACGATAGATCTGGTTTTGCGTAAAGTTATAGAGGATTCGGATTATTCGGAAGTCGAAAGGATGGGAGGGCTCACAAACCGTACTTACAAAATAGTATATCCGGATAAAAGAATGTTTGTTGTCCGGATCCCGGGAGAGGGGACAGAAGAATTGATCCGGCGTAAAGACGAAAAGATCAGTATGGAGCTGGCCTGCAGGCTGGGAATTGACGCCAGGCTTCTCTATTTTGGAGAAGATGGAATAAAAGTTACCGAATATATTCCGGAAGCTGTGACTATGTCTGCGGAGACGATGCGGGAACCGGAGCATATCCGACAGGCCGCAGCGATATTTCAGCGGCTTCATAACAGTCATGCAGATACGGGAGTGGCTTTTGAAGTGTTTGACATGGCGTCTGGATATGAAAAGATCATCCGGAAGAATCATGTGCCAATGTATGAGGATTACGAGCAGATTAAGGCAAGAGTGATGGAAATCAAAAGTGAAATCGATGCAATCTGTAAGATTGAGAAAGTTCCCTGTCACAATGATGCATTATGTGAGAACTGGGTCATGTCAGGCAGCGGAACGATGTATCTGGTCGACTGGGAGTATGCAGGTATGAACGACGGCATATGGGACCTTGCAGATGTTTCTATCGAAGCAGGTTATGATCATACCATGGATGAATTGTTTCTGAGAGAATATTTTGGATCGGCGCCGACAGAGAACGACTGGAAGCATTTTACAGCCAATAAATTGTATGTCGACTATCTCTGGACACTTTGGGCAAAGACCAGAGTTCCCTATGACGGCCAGCCTATGGAAGACTGGGCACAGGAACGGTATGAACGGTTGAAACGCAATCTTGAGGTGTTTGAGGAAATATAACAGATGCTGCGGGAAACGGCAGATGTGTTTATAGTAACGGACTAAGGAGAATAGAAGTTATGGTATATGGTGTATTAGCAGGTATCACATGGGCTCTGGAAACGATCATACTCGGAATCGCACTTTCGATGGCACCCTTTATATCAACAGAGCAGGCTGTGTTTCTTGCCCCTTTCGTAAGTACTTTTCTGCACGATTTCTGCTCGGCGGTATGGTCGGCGGTTTATAACGGATGCAGAGGAAATAATAAAAATGTATGGAAGGCTTTGTGTACAAGAAGCGGGAAATTTGTAGTTCTTGCCGCTGTCATAGGCGGTCCGGTGGGTATGACAGGGTATGTTCTGTCCATCCATTACATGGGCGCGTCCATCGGTGCGGTGGCCAGCGCTGTCTTTCCGGCGATCGGTGCGATCCTGGCTTATTTTTTCCTGAAAGAAAAGATGCAGTGGTACAGGTGGGTGTTTCTGATCGTCACATTGTTTGGTGTATATGGACTCAGCTATTCTCCTGAGCTGGAGATTACCAATTTCTGGCTTGGAACGGCAGGAACGCTTATGTGTGCTTTTGGGTGGGGAATTGAGGCAGTTATTTTGGCCAAATGCATGCAGGATCCGGAAGTAAAAGATGAGTATGCGCTGCAGATCAGGCAGTCGACTTCCGCTTTATTTTATGGGATGATTATTCTTCCGGTTTTGAAAGGCTGGGGATTCACGGTTCATTTATTTCAGGGCGGTACGGGATGGCTGCTGCCGATCATTGCGCTGGCGGCTTTCTTTGCAACGGTATCCTATCTGTGTTATTACAGAGCAATCGCCATGATTGGGGCTTCTAAAGCGATGGCTCTGAATGTTACTTACGCCGCATGGTCTATCGTTTTCACTGTGATCATTTTGCGTGACACCAGCGTTCTGTCTCCGATGACGGTCTTATGCGCGGTGATCGTGATCGTCTGCGGCGTACTGGCGGCAGCCGACTTTAAGGAGCTGATCGCAAAGAAAAGTGAGAATTAATCTTTTGTAAAAAGGGAGTTTTAAGACATTACCATTTGGTTTACAATATGATAGAATGGCAGGGATGACTTGGGGAAGATATATGGCGATCTGTGTTGTGTAATATTGGGATCAAAGATATTGCGTCCTGGATTACAGATTCAAAGATTAAGAGAAAGGAATGGATATTGCAATGAGAAAAACCAAAATTGTGTGTACTCTCGGTCCGGCTACGGATCAGGAAGAGGTGCTCAGACAGATGATGATCGAGGGAATGAATGTTGCCAGATGCAATTTTTCTCACGGAACATATGATGATCACAAGAGACGTATGGATATGGTCAAAAAACTTCGCAGGGAAGTAGGTCAGCCTGTGGCGATTCTGTTAGATACAAAGGGACCCGAAGTGAGGGTCAGAGATTTCAAAGAGGGCAAGGTAACTCTTGAAGAGGGACAGCTGTTTACGTTGACTGCCGATGATGTGGAAGGAACCAAAGATATTGTGAGCGTAACCTATAACAGACTCTACGAAGATCTGGATGTGGGGATGCGTGTTCTGATCGACGACGGATTGATCGAGATGTCGGTGGAGAAAGTGGATAAGAGCAATATCGTGTGCCGTGTCATTAATGGCGGAGTTGTGTCGAACCATAAGGGAGTCAATGTGCCGGAAGTGGATTTATCGATGCCTTATATCAGCGATAAGGATCGGGAGGACATTCTTTTTGGAATCGGGCAGGATGTGGATTACATCGCAGCGTCTTTCGTACAGAAGAAAGAAGATATCCTCCAGCTGCGCAAACTGTTGGAGAAAAATGGCGGTGAAGATATTCGGATCATCGCGAAGATTGAAAATGCGCAGGGGGTTGCCAATATTGACGATATTATAGAAGCCTCCGACGGTATCATGGTAGCCCGGGGCGATATGGGTGTGGAGATTCCTTATGAGGAAGTGCCCGTGATTCAGAAAAAGATCATCAAGAAAGTATACCGTGCCGGTAAGCAGGTGATCACGGCTACGCAGATGTTGGAATCCATGATCAAGAATCCGCGTCCTACAAGGGCGGAGACGACAGATATTGCCAATGCGGTCTATGACGGTACGAGTGCCATCATGCTGTCAGGAGAGACGGCGGCGGGAGCGTATCCGGTGGAAGCAGTGAAGACGATGGTAAGAATTGCAGAGCGCACGGAGCAGGATGTAGATTACCGCAAGCGTTTTTTCCAATATGAAAGAGCGGCGGATCCGGATATTACGGATGCTATCTGCCATGCCACATGCACTACGGCCCTTGATTTGAATGCCAAGGCGATCGTGACGGTCACGAAATCGGGGAGATCGGCGAGAATGATTTCCAGATACCGCCCGATCAGTGATATTATCAGTTGTGCCACTACGGAGAAAGTGTGCAGGCAGCTGTCCCTGACATGGGGTGTGACGCCGATTCTGATTAAGGAAGAAAAAGACGTCTTCGACCTTTTTGATAAGGCGATCCGTGCGGCCGAGAAGATGAAATTGCTGGAGAAAGGCGATCTGACGGTCATTACCTCCGGGGTGCCGATCGGTGTGTCCGGTACGACCAATATGATGAAAGTACAGACGGTATAGTCCGGCGGTATATTATAGAAACAGGCTTACCACAGGTATAGTCACAAGGCTTAGGATGGTAGTCAGAATGATGCCTTTAGAGATTGTGTCGGTATCCACATGGAGCTGTTTGGAAAGCATCAGCGGCATGTTGCCGGCGGGTACGGCGAGCATCAGCGCCAAGGTGTTCATGATCAAAGAATCTTTTACAAAAGGCTTTAACAGCAATATACAGCCTATGGGAAGCAGAATCTGGCGAAGCAGCGTGAAACCGTACAGCTTTGGATGGCTGAAGATATCTTTCCAGGCCATCTGTGCCACGGAGGCGCCGAGCACGAGCATGGACAGCAGCGTGGTAGCCTGGCCCATATAGGTCAGGGTGGATGATACGATGACCGGAACGTGGAAATTGCCCAGATAAAATATAATCGTTGCGGCGGCAGAGATTGTACCGGCATTGAGAAGTTTTTTCAGACGGGATGATGTGACACTTTTGTCATGTTTATCCCGTTCTTTATTACAGGCAGACTCTGCACATGCCGGAGATGGAGTGCCTGCGAGGGCAGCAAGCTGTCTGGCTTCGGCTTTTTGCAGCAGGGAAATGCCGAATGTATAGATCAGCACATTAAAGATCAAATTGTAGATGGAGACGAAGATCAGCGATTGGTTCCCTAATACGGCGGAAGCCAAAGGGATGCCGATGAATCCTACATTGCCAAAGATGGTCAGCATCTGGTAGGAATAGTGGTACATGGAGGGAACGCGCAGAATACGCGGAATCAGGCATCCGGCAGCGATCAGGATCCCATAGACGAGCAGATAGATTATGAGAGCGGCGCCCAGAGTCTGAAGAGAAGCCTTGGGACCCTCCTGAAAGGCGGAACAGATCAGAAGTGCCGGGTTTGTCACATTGACGATAATTCCGGAGATCTGTCTGGAAGTAGTTTCAGAGAGCATTTCTTTCTTATATAACAGAGCGCCGATGCCGATCAGAATAAAGATTATGGTCATCTGCTGCAGTACGATCACGATATTCATAATAGAATCCTACTTTCTGTTTCTTCTATATTTTCTTAATAGAATGAAACCATTGATACGCAAGCATTATGCCAACAGTGGTTATTGTACCACGGTTTTTTGAAATGTAAAGATTTTTTGCGGAGAGAAACTTATTTCTTTCCATCTCAGAAAGATGTTGGTATAATATGGGCATGGTCTGTGCTCAGAGCATGGAAAGATACGTAAATCCGTACCTGCGGCTTTGTGTCTGTAGGTTCGGGGAAAGGCATGGTTGAGGATATGAAGATCAGTTATAACGAGCAGAACCGGGTTTTTAAATTAGATACGGAGCACACGAGTTATTGTATCGGTATCGTGGATGAAGAGAATTTTGTTGGTCATATCTATTATGGAAGAAAACTGTCTGATGATAATCTGGGTTATCTGATGCGCACGACGGAGCCTCCCTTTGTGCCATCGGAGAATAACAGGGACAGAGTTTCTTTTCTGGATACTTTTCCCATGGAATATACAGGAAGCGGCCTGGGCGATTACAGGGAGGGCACTCTGGCAGTCAGGACGACGGGAGGGCACAACGGTGTGTCGCTGTCTTATGTGTCCCACAGAATTTACGATGGCAAGGAAGAGCTGGCGGGACTTCCGGCCACTTTCGGACAGGAGACGGAGTGCAGGACTTTGGAGCTGACCTGTGAGGACAGCATCCTGCATTTACAGGTGATCTTGTCCTACAGTATTTTTGCGGACAACGATGCCATAACGAGAAGCGTCAGGATTGTCAATGGAGCTAATGAGCCGATCTACCTGACAAAAGTACTGTCGGCGTGCATTGACATGGACAATGACGAGTATGAGATGATCACGCTGCATGGATCCTGGGCGAGGGAGCGTGCGATCCAGATCCGTCCCGTCATGAAAGGGAAACAGGGTGTTTCTTCTGTGCGGGGAGAATCCAGCCATCAGGAGCATCCCTTTATGGCATGGAAGAGAAAAGACGCCACCGAGGAGACAGGGGATGTCTATGCCATGAATTTCGTATATTCCGGTAATTTCCTCGCACAGATAGAGGAAAGCCAGTTCGGAAGCATGCGTGCCCTGATGGGGATCCACCCGCAGGACTTTTGCTGGAAGCTGGAACCGGGAGAGAGTTTTCAGGCGCCGGAAGTTGTCTGTGTTTATTCCGCAGAGGGAATCGGCGGGATGACAAGAACGTTCCATGATCTGTACCGCAGACACCTCATCCGGGGTAAGTATAAGAGCACGAAACGTCCGGTACTGCTCAATAACTGGGAGGCGACCTATTTTGATTTTGATACGGAGAAGCTTCTTGGCATTGCAAGGCAGGCGTCGGCTCTCGGCATTGAAATGCTGGTGATGGATGATGGCTGGTTTGGACGCAGGAATGATGATAATTCGAGTCTTGGGGATTGGTATGTTAACGAGGACAAGCTGCCCGGAGGGCTGCGGTATTTGGTAGATGAAGTCAATAAATTGGGCATGAAATTCGGAATCTGGCTTGAGCCGGAGATGATTTCACCTGATTCTGAGCTGTATCGCGCGCATCCCGATTGGGCGATCGCAATTCCGGGCAGGACGGGAAGCCTGACCAGGAACCAGTATGTGCTGGACTTGAGCAGACAGGAAGTCAGGGATCATATCTATGAGATGATCGCTTCGGTTCTTCGAAGCGCCAATATTGAATATGTCAAATGGGATATGAACAGACAGTTGAGTGATATGGGAAGCTATGGACTTCCGGCTGACAGGCAGGGAGAACTTTACCACAGGCAGGTTCTGGCGCTCTACGAAATGCAGGACAGACTGACAAAGGAGTTTCCGGACCTGCTGCTCGAGAACTGCTCCGGAGGCGGCGCAAGATTTGATGCAGGCATGCTCTATTACAGTCCGCAGATATGGTGTTCCGATGACGCCGATGCGATGGAGCGTTTGTCTATCCAGGCGGGTACCGCGATGGTTTATCCGTTGTCAGCTATGGGCGCTCATGTATCCGATTGTCCGAACCATACGGTGGGCAGGGTAACACCATTTGAGACGAGAGGTTATGTGGCGTTAGCGGGAACCTTTGGCTACGAACTGGATGTGACGAAGATACCGGAGGAAGACAGAAACATGATTCCGGAGCAGGTGGCGATGTACCATCAGTATAATGATCTGGTACGTGAGGGAGATTATTACCGTATCGCGTATTATGCGGATAACCACAGTTATGACTGTTATGAGGTGGTGGCTAAGGATAAGAGTGAGGCGCTTGTGACTTATGTGCAGGTGCTTGGCAGGCCTAACTATCACAGCAGACGGATCCGTATTCCGGGATTGGATCCGGAGAGCTTTTATGTGATTGCGAATGCACAGGACTGGCCGGAGATCAAACAGACGCAGTATCGGGGTGATACCCTGCATTATGCGGGCATTAACATACCGCCGCTGTGGGGAGATTTTAAGGGACGGTTGATGCATTTGCAGAGAATGGAGTGATCATGCCGCTTGAGCTGTTATGTCGATGGGAAACGGAGCGGGCATTGTAAAAATAAGATATATAAGGAGAGGAAAGGAATTATGATCGTACAGAAATATAAAGATATGCTACAGGGCAAATCGGTAATCCGTCAGTTGTCAGAGTTTGCGGTGGCAAGAGGAGCGGAAATTGGATATGAGAATGTATTTGATTACAGTCTGGGTAATCCCTCCGTACCTGCACCGAGACAATTTACGGATACGATGATCGATCTTTTACAAAACAGAGATCCCATGGAGCTGCATGGCTACAGCCAGAGTCTTGGGATACCGGCGGTACGGGATAAGATTGCGGCGTCTCTGAATCGCAGATTCGGAATGCAGTATACGGGAAATCATATTTTTATGACGACAGGAGCAGCAGGCGCCATCGCGCACGCAGTCCGCTGTGTGAGTGAGCCGGGAGATGAGATTCTTACATTTGCGCCTTATTTTCCGGAATACGGACCTTATATTAACCTGACAGGAGCTATGCTCAAGGTGGTACCGGCAGACACGGAACATTTTCAGATCAATTTCGAAGCTTTTGAAGAAATGCTGACAGAGAAAGTGGCGGCGGTTTTGATCAACACGCCCAATAATCCTTCCGGCACGGCCTATTCTTCCGATACGCTCGAGCAGCTTACAAAGATCATGACCGAGAAGTCACAGAAGTATGGGCATGATATTTTCCTGATATCCGATGAGCCTTACAGGGAGATTCTGTTTGAGGGGGCGGAAGCGGTGTATCCATCCAGGTTCTATGCCAATACACTGTCGTGCTATTCCTTTTCCAAATCATTGTCCCTGCCGGGAGAGCGGATCGGCTACGTGGCAGTCAATCCGGAATGCAGAGATGCGGAGTTGATCAGCGCGATGTGCAGTCAGATCTCCAGAGGTACCGGACATAATTGTCCGCCTTCCATTATACAGCTGGCGGTTGCCGAAGTATTGGAGCTGACTTCCGATTTGTCGGTATATGAGAGAAATATGAACATATTATATAAAGAGCTTACCGATCTTGGTTTTGAGTGCGTCAAGCCGGGCGGGACATTCTATATTTTTCCCAGGGCGCTGGAAGAGGACGCGGGTGCATTCGTGGAAAAGGCAAAGAAGTATGATCTGATCCTTGTCCCCAGCGATACCTTTGGCGTCAAAGGATATGTCCGTCTTGCCTATTGTATTGACACGGATAAGGTGGAGAGATCTCTGGAGGCGTTCCGTAAATTTGTGAAGAGTGAGTATTAATATAGGTAGAAAGGCACAGGCAGAATATGATAAGTGTGATCGAAATACTAAAGGCAGTTCTTTTTGGCATTGTGGAGGGTATCACAGAGTGGCTTCCCATCAGCAGTACGGGACATATGATCCTGTTAAATGAATTTGTCACGTTGGAAGTGTCGCCGGAATTTTGGGAGATGTTTCTGGTGGTGATACAGCTTGGCGCAATTCTGGCGGTGGTGATTTTGTTCTGGAATAAAATTTTTCCGTTTCATTTTCAGGAGAAACCGGTTATTCAGACAGATATTTTTGTGCTTTGGTTTAAGATTCTGGTGGCATGCATACCGGCGGCGGTGATCGGTCTGGCATTTGATGATGTGTTTGATGCACTGTTTTATCATCCCTGGTGTGTGGCAATTGCGCTGATCGTTTTTGGCATTGCATTTATTCTGATCGAAAACAGAAATAGAAATGCTTCGCCCAGAATTACCGAGCTTAGTCAGATTACTTACCAGACGGCGCTTTTGATTGGTGTTTTCCAGCTTCTGGCAGCAGTTTTTCCCGGAACGTCGCGCTCGGGGGCGACCATAGTGGGGGCGCTTCTGATCGGCGTATCGAGAACGGTAGCAGCAGAATTCACTTTTTTTCTGGCGATTCCGGTCATGCTTGGGGCGAGTCTGCTTAAGGTTGTCAAGTTCGGATTTACGTTTACGAGCGAGGAGCTTGTCATCCTTCTGGTAGGAATGATAGTCGCGTTCCTGGTATCCGTGGTTGTGATCCGCTTCCTGATGGGATATATCAAAAAGCATGATTTTAAGGTGTTTGGATGGTATCGTATCGTGCTGGGCGCTGCGGTACTGATGTATTTTGCGTTTGCCGGCTGAGCGGTGTTGTACCACAAAAAGGCGTTAAAATGGCGTTTTTTATGTCATTTCGTATAAAATACAGAAAGAAAGGGCAACTATTTGATACAGATTGTTGATTGACAGTACATCGATATTGCGTTAAAATCCCCATAGAGTCCGAAGAGATGAGGGCTTGGGATTATGGAAAAAAACAGTAATAACAGTTGTGATCCGACAAGGTCGGATATGGTGGAAGGAGAATACTTATGGCAGAGACCAAGAAAGCAGCAATCGTTAAACCGGTAGCTAAAGCAGTAGCAGCGAAGGCCACAGATACAAAGACAGAAGAAGTAAAGACAACTCCGGCAGAACCTGTAGCAAAAGCAGAGACAGTTAAGAAGACGACAAGAAAGACGACGGCTAAGAAAGCTCCCGTCAAGAAAGCAGCAGCAGAGAAGAAGACAGCGGTTAAGAAAGAGACTACCGTTAAGAAAGCAGCAGTAAAAGAGACGATCCATTTGCAGTTTGCCGGTAAGGCATATACAACAGAAGATCTTGTGCAGATCGCAAAAGACGTATGGCAGTATGACCTGAATCAGAAAGCAGGTGATTTTAAGTCGGTTGAGTTGTATGTAAAACCGGAAGAGAATGTAGTATATTATGTGATCAACGGTGATGTGACAGGTAACTTTGGTATCTGATCCGGATACCTGGCCAGCGGAATTGTTATAACAGGTTACATAGGAATTGATCGTTTTATAGATATTGGTACAGTCGGTTTGAGGAAATCTTCAACCGGCTGTTTTATTATGCCGCTAAGTTCATATTTTTTTAATAAATTTTTTCCAAGGAATTGTTGACAACGAAAATCTTAAGTGATAACTTACTACTAGAAGATGTTAGCACTCTAATTAGTTGAGTGCTAACAACGGGAGAAATGGTATGCAGTTAGATGAGAGAAAATACAAAATATTGCAAGCCATCATTCGCAATTATTTAGAGACGGGAGAACCGGTAGGAAGCAGGACAATCTCCAAATATACCGATCTGAATCTGAGTTCGGCGACAATCCGTAATGAGATGGCGGACTTAGAAGAGCTTGGCTATATCTTACAGCCGCACACTTCCGCAGGACGTATTCCATCCGATCAGGGGTATCGACTTTATGTGGATAAGATGATGGAGGAAAAAGAACGGGAAGTGGAGGAGATGAAAGAAAGTCTTCTTGCGAAAGAAGATAAGATGGATCATCTCCTGAAGCAGGCGGCACGGATGCTTGCCGCTAACACGGAATATGCGGCGATGGTTTCCGCCCCGCAGTATCACCGCAACAAGCTGAAATTCATTCAGCTGTCCCGGGTGGATATTAATCAGATTCTGGCGGTTATCGTTGTGGAGGGCAATGTCATTAAGAATACGATGCTTGCAGTAACGGAGGAACTCAGCGATGAGACGCTTCTGAAGCTGAACATTCTGCTTAACACACATCTTAACGGGCTTTCGCTGGAAGAGATCAATCTGGGAATGATCGCGGCCATGAAACAGCAGGCGGGCATTCACAGTGAGATTGTAGCGGATGTCATTGATGCGGTGGCTGAAGCGATCAATGCGGACGAGGATCTGGAGATATATACGAGCGGCACGAAGAATTTCTTCAAGTATCCGGAACTGGCAGATCATGAGCGCGCCAGTGAGCTGATCACTACGTTTGAAGAGAAACAGCTTTTGAGCGAATTGGTGCAAGATAATCTGTCGGATGAGAATAATACCGGTATACAGGTCTATATTGGCAGCGAGACGCCGGTACAGGGCATGAGAGACTGCAGTATTGTTACGGCGACTTATGAATTGGATGCGGGCATGAAAGGAACTATCGGGATCATCGGGCCTAAGAGGATGGATTATGAGAAAGTAGTCAAGAATCTGAAACTGCTGAAGAATCAGTTGGATGATCTGTATAGGAAATAGAAAGGAATGAAGAGCGTGGCAGAGGAAAAAGATAAATTGCAGGAAGAAAATCTGACGAAAGATACTGATTTGGAAACGGAAGAGAGCAGTTCCCCGGCTGAGGACGGAAATACAGGCGATGCGGCAAAGGAAACGCAGGAGACGAAAGTGTCCGATAAGGCGGAGGGCAAAGAGGAAAAGAAAGACAGGAAAAAGAAAGAAAAAACTGACAAGAAGCAGGAAGCGCTGAAAGAGAAGATCGAGGAGTTGGAAGACAGAGTGAAACGCCAGATGGCGGAATTCGAAAACTTCCGCAAGAGAACCGAGAAAGAAAAGACAGCGATGTTTGAGACGGGCGCAAGAAGCGTGATCGAGAAAATGCTTCCGGTGGTGGATAACTTCGAGAGAGGATTGGCGGCTGTGCCGGAGGGTGAGAAAGACGGCGCTTTTGCACAGGGCATGGAGATGATCTACAAGCAGCTTATGACAGAATTCGCCAATATGGAAGTGAAACCGATCCCGGCGGTGGGTGAAGAGTTCAATCCCGATTTTCACAATGCGGTGATGCAGGTAGACAGCGAAGAATTCGGATCCGGCGTGATCGCACAGGAGCTGCAAAAAGGTTATACTTATCGTGACAGTGTTGTGCGTTACAGCATGGTGGCCGTAGTGAAAGAGTAAGGCCGGCGGCGTGGGATATTGAATCCGGGCAGAGGATCCGGAGCATATAGGTAGTTCATGTAATAATTAATGATAAATGATATATGGCATAACATAATAGGAGGAAGAAATTATGAGTAAAATTATCGGAATCGACTTAGGTACGACAAACAGCTGCGTGGCAGTTATGGAGGGTGGTAAACCTACTGTCATCGCCAATACGGAAGGCGCAAGAACAACACCTTCGGTAGTTGCTTTCACAAAGACGGGAGAAAGACTCGTAGGAGAGCCTGCAAAACGTCAGGCGGTAACCAATGCCGATAAGACCATTGCATCCATCAAGAGAGATATGGGTACGGATAAAGGCCGGACAATTGATGAAAAGAAATATTCTCCGCAGCAGATTTCTGCAATGATCCTTCAGAAGCTGAAAGGTGATGCGGAGAGCTATCTGGGCGAGAACGTAACGGAAGCTGTCATCACGGTTCCTGCGTATTTCAACGATGCCCAAAGACAGGCGACAAAGGATGCAGGTAAGATTGCAGGTCTTGATGTAAAGCGTATCATCAATGAGCCTACGGCGGCAGCGCTTGCCTATGGACTCGATAATGAAAAAGAACAGAAGATCATGGTATACGATCTGGGCGGTGGTACTTTTGACGTATCGATCATCGAGATTGGCGACGGTGTTATCGAAGTACTTTCCACCAACGGAGATACCCACCTCGGCGGTGATGATTTCGACCAGAAAGTGATCGATTGGATGTTAGCTGAGTTCAAGGCACAGGAGGGCGTGGACTTATCCAATGATAAGATGGCGCTTCAGAGACTGAAAGAAGCTGCAGAGAAAGCAAAGAAAGAGCTCTCTTCCGCAACGACAACCAATATCAACCTTCCTTTCATCACAGCAACCGCAGAGGGACCGAAGCACTTTGATATGAATCTTACCAGGGCAAAATTTGACGAGTTGACACATGATCTGGTAGAGAGAACAGCTATTCCGGTACAGAACGCAATGAAAGATGCGGGACTGACCAATGCGGATCTGGGACAGGTGCTCTTAGTAGGCGGTTCCACACGTATTCCGGCGGTGCAGGAGAAAGTTAAGATGCTGACGGGCAAAGAGCCGAGCAAATCCCTGAACCCTGACGAGTGCGTGGCGCTCGGTGCGTCCATCCAGGGCGGTAAGCTGGCAGGTGATGCGGGCGCAGGTGAGATCCTGCTGCTGGATGTTACACCGTTATCCTTATCCATTGAGACAATGGGCGGTGTGGCTACGAGACTGATCGAGAGAAATACGACGATCCCGACGAAGAAGAGTCAGGTATTCTCCACTGCGGCAGATAACCAGACTGCAGTAGATATCAACGTGGTACAGGGCGAGAGACAGTTTGCTAAAGATAACAAATCCCTTGGACAGTTCAGACTGGATGGTATTCCGCCGGCAATGCGCGGCGTTCCGCAGATCGAGGTTACTTTTGATATCGATGCCAACGGTATCGTAAATGTATCTGCTAAGGATCTCGGTACAGGCAAAGAACAGCATATCACCATTACGGCAGGCTCCAACATGTCCGACGACGAGATCGATAAGGCTGTTAAGGAAGCCGCAGAGTACGAGGCACAGGATAAGAAGAGAAAAGAAGCGATCGATACAAGAAATGAGGCGGACTCTTTCGTATTCCAGACAGAGAAAGCGCTGACAGAAGTGGGTGATAAGATCGACGCTTCAGAGAAAGCGAGCGTGGAAGCTGATCTGCAGGCAGTTAAAGATATCCTGGAGCAGACCAAAGATCAGGAGATGTCTGACAGCCAGATCGATGAGCTGAAAGCGGCCAAAGAGAAATTGACCAACTCCGCACAGGCGTTGTTTACAAAGATGTATGAGAATATGCAGCAGGCGCAGGGCGGCCCGGACATGAGCGGCATGGGCGGCGCGGCAGGCGCAGATACAGGCGCACAGAGCGATGCGGCAGATGATGTAGTAGACGGAGATTACAGAGAGGTCTAAAGGCGTAAGGAAATCCTGGGATGCCGGTATCCGGCATCCGGGAATTTCTCTTTTTATCCCGGAAGAATGTGGTTATGGATGTTCTCCCGGGATAAAGCAGGCTTGGAGGAATAAGAAATATGGCAGAACAGAAACGAGATTATTATGAGGTGCTCGGCATTGATAAAAATGCTGATGACGCCGCGATCAAAAAAGCATACAGAGTTCTTGCTAAGAAGTACCATCCCGATATGAATCCCGGTGATGCGGAGGCTGAAAAGAAATTTAAAGAGGCTTCCGAGGCATATGCGATCTTGAGTGATCCTGAGAAAAGACGGCAGTATGACCAGTATGGCCATGCGGCTTTCGACGGAGCAGGCGGAGCGGGTGGTTTCGGCGGTTTTGATTTCAGTGGCGCTGATTTCGGTGACATTTTCGGCGATATTTTTGGTGATATTTTCGGAGGCGGCCGACGCAGCGGCAGGAATAACGGGCCGATGAAAGGCGCAAATATCCGCACCAGCGTACGTATCACGTTTGAGGAAGCTGTGTTCGGCGTAGATAAGGAGATTGAACTGACGCTTAAGGATGAGTGTACGGCATGCCACGGAACGGGAGCAAAGCCGGGCACGAGCCCTGAGACATGCTCCAAGTGCGGCGGTAAAGGGCAGGTCGTATTTACCCAGCAGTCGTTCTTCGGTACGGTCAGAAATGTCCAGACCTGTCCGGATTGTCATGGAACCGGCAAAGTTATCAAAGACAAATGCCCGGACTGCCGTGGTACGGGTTACATCGCCAACAAGAAGAAAATACAGGTTTCCATACCGGCAGGTATTGATAACGGACAGTGCGTCCGCATCAGGGATAAGGGAGAACCTGGAACGAACGGCGGGCCAAGAGGCGACCTGCTTGTTGAGGTGATCGTGGGCAGACATCCCATCTTCCAGCGCCAGGATGAGAATATATACTCTACTGTGCCGATGTCCTTTGCGGTGGCGGCGCTTGGCGGTGAGATCGTGATTGACACGGTGGACGGCAAGGTAATCTACGATGTCAAAGCAGGGACGCAGACAGATACGAAAGTGCGACTCAAAGGAAAAGGAGTTCCGTCGCTGCGCAGTAAGAGTGTCCGGGGAGACCATTATGTGACGTTGGTAGTGCAGGTGCCGGATAAATTGTCCCATGAAGCCAAAGATCTTCTGAAGAAATTTGACCAGCATACGGGGGACACATTAAATTCTGCTAAAAATGTTTCGTCGGGACGCGCGGAGGAACCGGCGGGTAAGAGCAAAAAGAAGTTCAGGAAATAACAGGACAGCATGATAAAAGCACACTTCCTTGTACAGGAGGCGTGCTTTTCTTCTTTATACTTTATTCTAATGCAAAAATATGTTATTCTAAAAAGTAAGTGAACCTGATATTTCTTAATTTAGTGCAGGAATGTAGGAAACCTGTGACAGAAATCGTATGGAAAGGAAGTTCATGAATAAAAAAATGTTTATATTTGTTTCGGTGATACTAATTGTGGCCGCAGCGGTCCTGGGCCTGTGGTATGTGGCGTTTTGCCAATACGGCATCGGGCCGGCATTTCCCTTTATGCCGCAGCAGCATATACCGGAAAGCGAGATGGAGGAGATCAAGGTGGATGAGAATGCACTGGCAGGCGCGGCTGACAGCGAACAGCAGGCGCAGGAGATTGCGGAGCAGTACGGAATCGAACTGATCTCGTATGAGAACGGCATAGCGGTATATCATACGGATGAGGATCCTTACGAAGTCATAGCCAGAGGAGAGGAGAATGGCTATCCGCCGTTGTCGATCAACTACATCAGAACAACGATGCCTTAATTGAGGAGAAGTATAGTGCACACACATCGCTAAGTGTGTGAGGGGGGGGGTAAAATGTTTAGAAAAATAACAGGCAAGAGGGGCGCGGCGATCATTTCTTTGCTGCTTTCGGCGGCACTTATAGTAGAGCCGGCAGGTATGGCTCTGACAGTACATGCGCAAGAGGGGAGTCAGGTGACGGCACGGACAGAGGCGGATGTGCAAGAGGGCAGTACTGGTGATCAGGATTCGGCTGTTCAGGATTCGGACAAAGAGGATTCCGGACACAAAGACGAAGGACAGATGGATGATAAGAAACCTGAGCAGGGGGAAAATGGCGATACGGAACCATCTACCGGTGAAAATACGGAGAATGGGGATTCACAGCCGCCTGCCGGTGGAGATAATGAAGGTGGAGATTCGAATTCCTCCGGCGGGGAGGAAGACGGTCCCGGTTCTGCGGGCGGTGACGGAGAGGACGATTCCAAGCCATCTACGGGCGAGAATGGAGAAGGGGGCGACCTTTCTACGGATGAAGGACAGGAGGGAGAAACGCCGGAAGAGAATCCTGATGAAGCAGAAGAGGGAGAGGAGATAGAAGAAGGAGCGGAAACCGAGGAGGAAGGCGATTTAACACCGGAGGAAGAAGCTGACGACGAGAAAGAGACAGAGACGGAAGAGACAGAGGAAGAAGACAAGGATAAAGAAGAGAACGAAGTTTTAGAGGGATTTGAGGAGATGCCCTCCACTTATCGTCTTACTTCGGAGCAGATGGAGAGCAAGCGGGATCTCGCAGATCATTTGGATGAGATCGGAGAGTACAGCGAGGGAGATGACTATGCGGCAAGGGAACTTGTGACATTTGCCGGATCCGAAGAAGAAGCGCAGATGATAGCCGATGCTTACAATGCGGATATCGTATCTTTTGAGTATGGCATTCTTACGTTAAAACTGGGAAAGAAAACTACCGTATACCGGGCGATGCGGGCGGCATCTGAGGAAGAGATCAATCTGCCGGCAGTGTGGCCGAACTATTACCGGTATGCGTTTGTGGAAGATACAGAGACAGAAACAGACGAGAACAAAGAGGCGCCGGAGACAGAAGGCGCAACCGGGGATGGAATAGAGATTGAGACATCCGAATATGAGGCTGATGAACAGGATGTAACGGCTGAGACGGCTGATGGAGAGTATACGGAGGCGTCCTATCTGGCAGTCCTGACAGACAGCGATCCGTATCTGCAGCCGGAGAGCGGATATTATCAATATCATCATACTATTATTGGATCTGCCTATGCGTGGGCGGAGGGATATAAAGGACAGGGTATTAAAGTTGCGGTTTTAGACAGTGGTGTTGCAAACCATTCCGATCTGTCCGTAACATCTATCATGGGATCGGCAGATACGCAGGATTCTGTGGGCCATGGTACCCATGTGGCCGGTATTATCGGTGCCAAAGCCAACGGCTCTCTGGGAGTCGGTGTGGCGCCGGAGGCTTCTCTTTCCAGCGCCAATGTGCTGCCGAATGGAAGCGGTACGGACGCAGATATTATGAGAGCGCTTATGAAAGCGACGGAGCAAAGGGTAGACGTGGTCAATATGAGTCTTGGCGGTCTCGGTTATAGCGGGGCATTCCAGACAGTGGTAGATGATGCCTATAATGCAGGTATAGCAATTTTTGCGGCATCCGGCAATGACGGTGGAATGAATTACAGCTATCCGGCATGCTATGACCATGTCATCAGTGTAGCGGCTACGGACAAGAACAATATCCGTGCAAGTTTTTCCAACTATGGCAATAAAGTGGATCTGAGCGCGCCCGGTGTGACGATCTGGTCAGCGAACAGCGCGAATGCATCACAGTATATTGGTAAGAGCGGTACGTCCATGGCGTGTCCTGTAGCGGCAGGTGAGGCGGCGGTCATCTTATCCGGCAATGAGAGCCTGCGCAATATGTCCGGCGGAGCCAGAGTAGATGCCTTGGAAAAACTGATGAAAGGCAATGCCATCAAGGCAGGTTCCGGTATGGGCGCAGGCATCACCAATCTGGCCAAAGTATTTAAGCTAAATACAGCAGCGGCCAAACCCTCCGCGCCGGTCATTACAGTTACACCGGATAATACGGCGGCGGCACAGAAAGTTACGATTACGATCACATCACAGAGCGGCCGTACGCAGGACGGCATGTCTGTTTACTATACGACCAACGGTAAGACCCCGAGCTATAAAAATGGAATGCCCGGATCCGGTACGCTCCTGTATGAGGGAAGTTTTGACATTCAGAACAGCGCAAAGGGAACGATCAAAGCGATCGTTGTAAATAAGAGTGGTGTGAGCAGTTCGGTACGGTCGGTAAGCTATAAGCTGAAGCCTTATGTGAGTAGCATTGTGATCTCAGGCGTACAGCAGGTAGCCAAAGGTAAGAGTATACAATTGTCCGCTTCCATACAGCCCTCCTATGCCACCAATAAGAGTGTGGTCTGGGAGCTGTACAACGAGGCTGGAGAGAAGATTGACGCGAAAGCAAATGCTGTGCTTGCAAAGCAGACCGGTGTGAGCATCAGCACAAAAGGCAAGGTGACCGCATCCAAGAGCGCGCTGCCGGGCACATATACGGTGCGGGTCAAGGCGAAAGACCGTGGTGCGGACAGTGTGCAGGCAGAATATGAGATCGCGGTTATTGATAAGGCGAAGATCAAGAGTGTGAAATTCACATCCAAGAGTGTCACGCTTGTATTGCCAACGCAGAAATCAGCATACGATTTATCAGATAAGTTTGTGGCGCTCCAGACAGATGGTAGTGCGGCAGAGACGAAAGATTTCAGGTGGACCAGCAGCAATGCATCGATTGCAACAGTGGACGCTAATGGCATGGTAATGCCGCTTAAGGCGGGTAAAGTGACGATTACCGCATTGGCGGATGATTCCAGCGGAAAGAAAGCGACTTGTACTGTCACGGTCAAACAGCTGGCCACGGGAATCAGTATATCCGGCTTGAATACGGTAGCGGCAGGAAAGAGCTTGTCTTTGAAAGCGGAGATAGCGCCCTCTACCACTACCAATAAGAAAGCGAAATGGACTCTCTGGGATGATGAGGGAGAGGTGGACGCAAAACGTGCCAAGACGCTTGGCGTTAAGATCAGCGCTTCCAACGGCAAGGTGACGACAACAACCAAGGCAAGACCCGGCGACTACACTGTGAAAGCTACGACGACAGACGGTTCCGCGCTGACGGCGGAAAAGATCATCACCGTGAAAAAGGGTGTGATCACGGGATTTGCTTTTTCAGAGAAGTCTTTCAGCAAGGTGACTCTGTTCCGAAAAGAATCCAAAACTTCGAAGATCAAGACAACGGCAACCATTCAGGCTAAGATCAATGCAAAAGATGGAGCGGATCTTACGGCATATAAAGTTACGAGCAGCAATCCGGGCATCGCTACGGCAGAGGCAAGCGGAACGAACGGTACGATCACGATCAAACTAAAAGCCACCGGCAAAGCAACCGGTAAGACAAGTGTTACGATCGCGGCGACGGACGGTTCCAATAAGAAACTGGTTTGTGCAGTTACGGTGAATAATCCTGTTTCCGGCATTACGGTTGCACCTACCGGTTCCATGGATAAGTATGTCGCCAAAGGAAAGTCCTTACAGTTGAAAGCCACGGTAGAGACAGAGAATGGTACGGTATCTAATAAGGGTGTGACCTGGGAACTGTATGCGCGGGTCATGAATCCGCAGCTTGGATATGCACAATGGCAGAAAATCGATTCTGCTTTGTCTAAAGCGACAGGTATGAAAATATCGTCCGGCGGTAAGATAACGGCGTCTAAGAAAGCGCTTGATGGCAGCTATATGGTTCGTGCCGTTGCAAAAGATAATAGCGGCGCGGTGGGAACTTACACGGTATCTGTGGCAGCGCCTGCGACGCAGATCTACCTGATCAGCGGCGGCGGGAAAATGTCCACATCAGCGACGTGGGGTCTTGCTCCCGGTAAATTGCTGAGGGCTCCGCTGTTCTCAAACCAGAGCCAGGGTGGTATTGCGGTGTCTTCTTCCAATCCGGCGGTTATTTCGGCGACTTACAGCGCATATGGAACCGTAGATATAATTACTTACAAGAAAGGCTCCGCAACCATTACGATCAAAGCCTTAGATGGCAGTAACAAACAGGTGAAATATAAATTTGTCGTTAAATAATAAAAGACAAAACAGGTTGTACCATAAATGGATTTATATCCCTATTATAAAATAGTTTATTGTCCGTATACTAATTTTGCGTATGATAAACGCGGCAAATAACAAAAGCAAAAGATATGTTTACAATGCGGAAGAGAGGTAAAGATGTTTCGGAAGAAAATAACATTACTGATTGCAGCTTTATGTACGATGACATGCCTTGCCGGCTGCGGTAAGAAAGAAGAGCCCGCACCCGAGCCGGAACCCGAGGTGGTGGAAGAAGAACTGCCACCTCAGCCGGAAGAGCCGGAAGAAGAGATCGTGGAAGAGCTGACTACGGCATATCCGGTCATTGAAGAGCGCACTGAGACAAATGGTGAGATTCAGAGTTATCTGACCGGACAGTGGACAAGCGTCGACAAAGCGCGGAGAAGGCCAATCGCGGTTATGATTCCGAATAATAAGCCCGCCATGCCGCAGTATGGCCTTTCCAAAGCGGCCATTATCTATGAGGCGCCGGTGGAAGGGCGTATTACACGACTGATGGCCGTTTTTGAAGATTTTGATGATCTGGAAAGAATCGGGCCTGTGAGAAGCAGCAGGGACTACTTTGTGTATACGGCGATGGGATATGAAGCGATCTACTGTAATTGGGGACTGGCAAGACCATATGTGGAGGAGCTGATCAATCGCCCGAATTATTATAATATCAGTGCGGCGGTGGTTGGTATTCATAATCCCGCCGATGAGGCTTTCGACAGATTCAGCCGTCCGGGATATGCTAAGGAATTTACAGGATATCTTAAGATAGACGGTGTGTTCAAGGCAGCGGAACGTCTGGGCTATGATTGGAACTATGATCAGAATTATGTACCGCCGTTTCTTTTTGTGGCGGATGAAATGATAGCGGCTTATCCGGAGAAAGAAGATGCTTTTGTAGTCTATCCGGGAGATAAGTCGGGTAATAATTCGGGCGGATACGGCGCTTATAATCCGTATTTTGAGTATCATGAGGATGATGGTCTGTATTACCGTTATCAGGACGGTCAGAAGCAGATTGATGAATATAACAACGAGCAGCTTGCCGTCAGCAATGTGGTATTCCAGTACTGTCATGGAGAGGTGAGGGATGATCACGATTATCTGGCGTTTGCCGTGCATGGCGAGGGCGATGCACTCGTCTTTACGAGCGGCAAAGTAATCCAGGGCACATGGAAACGTTATGACGGTGATTTTACACCCCCAAAATTTTATAACGAAGAGGGCGAAGAGATCATTTTTAATCAGGGGAAAACATGGATCTGCAATATCTGGCAGGAATATGGTGATTCCGTGCGTTACGGTGTGGATGATGATCATCTGATCATGCCGGATGTTCCATCAGTTCCCTCTGATGGCGAAGACACGGACGAGAACGCATGAGACCGCTCTACAGGAAAGGCATGGACTGCAGCATGAAATGGATGAAATTCAGGATCAAGACGATCACGGAAGCAGAAGATATTATTATCAGCACCCTCTATGACATTGGTCTGGAGGGTGCACAGATCGAAGATAAGATTCCACTTACATCTGTGGAGAAAGAGCAGATGTTTGTCGATATTCTTCCGGATGGGCCGGAGGATGACGGCATAGCTTATCTGAGTTTTTTTGTGGAAGAGAAAGAAGATGGCAGCCTGGAAACCGGCGGTGTGTCCACGGACCGGGAAACGATCGTAGCGCGTATTGAGCAGGAGCTGGAGGAGCTTCGCTTTTTTATGGAGATCGGAGAGGGCAGTATTTCCGTGACAGAGACGGAAGACATCGATTGGATCAACAACTGGAAACAATACTTTCATCAGTTCTACATAGACGATCTGCTTGTCACTCCTTCATGGGAATCGGTTAAGGAGGAGGATAAGGGAAAGAAGATACTGCATATCGATCCGGGCACGGCGTTTGGAACCGGCATGCATGAGACGACACAGCTGTGTATCCGGCAGATCAGGAAATATCTTACGCCGGAGACGGAAATTCTGGATGTGGGTACCGGAAGCGGTATTCTGGCAATTCTGGCGTTGATGTACGGGGCGAAGCATGCGGTGGGAACCGATCTGGATCCCTGCGCGGTAGAAGCGGTTGCGCAGAATATGGAGGCTAACGGGATTGCTGCAGATGCTTTTGACATGATGATTGGCAATATTATCACGGACAAAGAAGTGCAGGACCGGGTGGGGTATGGATGTTATGACATTGTGGTGGCTAATATCCTTGCCGATGTGCTTGTGCCGTTGACGCCTGTTATCGTGAAACAGATGAAGACAGGAGGCGTCTATATCACTTCGGGTATTATTGATTCTAAAGAAGAGACAGTCAGAAAGGCTGTGGAAGCGGCAGGACTGGAAATTGTGGAAGTGACTTACCAGGGAGAATGGGTGTCGGTGACGGCAGTTAAAAAGCCGTGATGATGCAGGGCGCTTTTATATAAAGATACGGGTAAGGGTCATGATAGAGATTATTAGAAGAGACAAGGCAGGGAAGTGGAGTAATATTGCAGGAATTCTGGCAGTCATATGGATGTGCGTCATTTTTGCATTCTCTGCACAGACAAAAGAGGAATCCAGTGCGGTCAGTGAGGGCTTGAGTTATCGGATGATCAATACGACCGGACTGCTTTTTCATTTGCATATTGATGAGGAACAGCTGCGGCAGATTGCCGGCGCGATAGAACATTTTGTGAGAAAAGGTGCACACATGACGGAATTTGCCATTCTGGCAGTGCTGCTCTATCTGTGGACAAGCCGTTGGCAGGCGGCTTATCTGCGCAGAGCCTGTGCCGCTGCGTTTGCGACGATGCTGTATGCGTGCAGCGATGAATTCCATCAGCTCTTTGTACCCGGGCGGGCGGGCAGGGTAAGCGATGTGTTGATCGACAGCGCGGGAGCCGTGCTGGGTCTGGCGCTTTTTGTCCTGATCGAGAGGATCGCCATAAGATGGAGGAAAAGACGCGGGGCGTCTCACTAAAGCAATTATGACACGCGGGAGTATGAAATGTATAAATTTTTTGTAGAACCGTCACAGATCCAGGATAAAAAAATTATCATAACCGGGAGTGACTTCAATCATATTAAAAATGTGCTGCGCATGAAGATTGGAGAGGAGATCGCAGTCGGCAATGGAGAGGACGGCAGGGAATATCGCTGCGGCATAGAAGAATATACGGAGGATGAGGTGATCTGCACGCTTCGTTTCATCAAAGAAGACGGTGTGGAGCTGCCGGCGAAGATCTATCTCTTTCAGGGACTCCCCAAGGCGGATAAAATGGAATGGATCGTCCAGAAAGCGGTGGAGCTCGGCGTATATGAGATTATTCCGGTGGCAGTAAAGCGCTGCGTTGTGAAACTGGATGAGAGGAAAGCGGCGGCAAAGATAAACAGGTGGCAGGGAATCGCGGAGGCTGCGGCGAAGCAGAGCAAGCGCGGCGTGATTCCCAGAATACATTCTGTCATGAACATGCAGGAAGCGGCAGCCTACGCGGGTGAGATGGACGTACGGCTGATTCCCTATGAGCTTGCAGACGGTATGGAGCACACGAAAACAGTCATAGAATCGGTTCGAAAAGGAGAGAGCATTGCCGTATTCATAGGGCCGGAGGGCGGATTTGAGGAGAGTGAGATCCGGATGGCCCAGGAGACGGGTATAGAACCGATCACCCTGGGCAGACGCATTCTGCGTACGGAAACGGCGGGACTCACTGTACTGTCCTGGCTGATGTATCAATTAGAATCTTAGCGACATATGATATAAATATGATAAGACACGATACGTCAAGAGAAAGGAATGACGATAATGGAAGTGTATTTGGATAATTCCGCAACCACCGTATGTTTTGAGGAGGTTGCAGAACTGATGCATAAGATCATGTGTGTGGATTACGGCAATCCCTCCAGTATGCACCACAAAGGAGTAGAGGCGGAACAATATATAAGAGACGCCAAAGAGACGCTGGCAGGTATTTTGAAAGTAAATGAAAAAGAAATTCTGTTTACCTCCGGAGGTACGGAGGCTGATAATATTGCATTGATCGGTACGGCGATGGCAAATCACAGGAGGGGCAGACATCTGATCACGACCCGGATTGAGCATCCTGCGGTTCTGCAGACTATGGCATATTTGGAAAATCAGGGATTTCAGGTGACCTATCTTCCGGTGGACCGGGAGGGCAAAATCTCTCTGAAAGATCTGGAACGGGCGATGCGTCCGGATACTATTCTGGTATCTGTCATGCATACCAATAATGAAATCGGGAGCGTGCAGCCGATCGCCGAGGCAGGAGAGCTGATCAAACGTATGAATCCGCAGACGCTCTTCCATGTGGATGCGGTGCAGGGCTTTGGGAAGTTTCGCATATATCCGGCCAAAATGCATGTGGATATGCTTTCTGTCAGCGCCCATAAGATCCATGGGCCTAAGGGGATCGGATTCCTTTATATCAGGGACGGAGCGCGGGTCAATCCGATCATATATGGGGGCGGACAGCAGAAAGGAATGCGGTCAGGGACGGAAAATGTGCCGGGAATTGCCGGACTCGCCAAAGCAGCCCGAATGGTGTATGCGGATTTGGAAAGCGATATGGATAGAATGTATCGGCTGCGCGATATGCTCATACAGGGAGTCAGTGACATAGAAGAAGTCAGGGTCAATGGATGTCAGGGCAGAGAGGGCGCGGCGCATATCGTGAGCCTGTCTGTGCGGGGCATTCGAAGTGAGGTGCTGCTGCATGCGTTGGAGGAGAGAGGAATATATGTCTCCGCCGGAAGTGCATGTGCATCTAATAAACCTCAGACGTCGGCCACCCTCAAAGCCATCGGTGTAGAGCGTGATCTGTTGGATTCCACGATCCGTTTCAGCTTTTCGGTTTTTACGACGGAGGAGGAGATTCATTACACGGTACAGGCGCTGCATGAGATGATTCCGATGCTCAGGCGTTACACGAAGCGATGAAACACGCATATATCCGGATGCAAAAGATTTAAATGAAAGGGACAGGAGAAGATGTTTACAGCTTTTTTGATAAAATATGCCGAGATCGGCGTAAAAGGTAAAAACCGTTATCTGTTTGAGAATGCGTTGGTACAGCAGATCAAATATGCTCTGAAAAAGTGCGAGGGCGAGTTCGCTGTGCGTAAGACGGACGGGCGTATTTATGTGGATGCGGTGTCTGCGTTCGACTATGATGAAGCGGTAGCAGGATTGCAGAAAGTGTTTGGCATATCCGGAATCTGCCCGATGGTCTATGTGGAAGATGAGGGATTTGAGAAACTGGGGAAGAGGATCGTTGAGTATATCGATCAGGTCTATCCTGACAAGAACAGGACATTTAAAGTGGCAGCCAGACGTGCCAGGAAGAATTATCCGCTCAATTCCATGGAGATCAATATGGAGCTGGGAGGCATCATACTCGACGCGTATCCGGAAATGCGGGTGGATGTGCATAAGCCCGATATTATGTTGAATGTAGAGGTACGTGATAAGATTTATATATATTCCGAGATCATTCCGGGTCCGGGCGGTATGCCTGTAGGTACCGGAGGCAAAGCGATGCTGCTTCTGTCTGGCGGCATCGACTCTCCGGCTGCCGGATGGATGATCGCCAAGAGAGGCGTCAAGATTGATGCCGTATATTTTCATGCGCCTCCGTATACGAGCGAGCGGGCCAAACAGAAGGTGGTGGATCTGGCCCGGAAAGTAGCGGCTTACACAGGACCGATTTACCTGCACGTGATCAATTTTACGGATATTCAATTATATATTTACGATAAATGCCCGCACGATGAACTGACCATTATCATGAGACGGTATATGATGCGTATTGCGGAGCATATTGCGAAAGAGACGGAATGTCTGGGACTGATCACAGGGGAGAGCATCGGGCAGGTGGCATCCCAGACGATGCACAGTCTCATGGCAACCAACGAAGTGTGCGAGCTGCCGGTATACCGGCCTTTGATCGGGCTTGATAAGATGGAGATCGTGGACATTGCAGAGCGCATAGATACTTACGAGACATCGATCCTGCCTTATGAGGACTGCTGCACGATTTTTGTTGCCAAGCATCCGGTGACAAAGCCAAATCTGAATATTATCAGGAAACATGAGCATAATCTTGAGGAAAAGATAGACGAGCTTGTGCGCAGAGCGTTAGATGAAGATGAAGTGATCATTGTAAGATAGAAACTAAAAAGAGCAAGCCGCATGGCTTGCTCAATCTCTTGTGATCTGTTCCATTACATAAGATAAGGTTTTAAAGCTTCAAGAACATCATCAGCACCATCTTCAGCATGAATGTTCAAGTCGATCGGCTTGGATAAATCTAAGCTGAAAATACCCATGATAGACTTTGCATCGATAACGTATCTGCCGGACACTAAGTCAAAGTCATAATCAAACTTTGTAATATCATTTACAAAGGATTTAACCTTATCAATAGAATTTAAAGAAATCTGTACTGTTTTCATTGGAAATTACCTCCTTTGGATTTTTCATACCTTCTGCTATAATACTAAATGTTGGAAGAACAAAAGTCAATGATAAAACAATACAAAAAATGCGGGGATTACTATGAAAAGTGTAGCATTACATAATCTGGGCTGTAAGGTAAATGGATACGAAATGGATGTTATGCAACAAATGTTACAAGAAAAAGGCTATAAAATTGTACCATTTGATGAAGCGGCGGATATTTATATCATTAATACATGCACGGTAACCAATATTGCGGACCGAAAAAGCAGGCAGATGCTGCACCGCGCGAAGAAGCACAACCCGGATGCCATTGTGGTAGCGGTCGGCTGTTATGTGCAGACCGGGGAAGATGCGGTCAGGCAGGATGGCGATATTGACCTTGCAGTCGGCAATAACCGTAAAGGACAGCTGGTCAGCATTCTGGAAGACTATATGGCAAAAAGAGAGGCGTCCATAGGGCATGCGGGTACGGCGGGGGAAACAGAGACAGGATCCGCATGCGGTACGGTAGTAGATACCATAGACATCAATCATACGGATGAATACGAAAGGATGACGCTGACGGGCACGGCAGAGCACACCCGGGCCTATATTAAGATTCAGGACGGCTGCAATCAGTTCTGTTCCTACTGCATCATTCCCTATGCCAGAGGCAGAGTCAGGAGCCGGCGGGAGGAAGACATTTTGGAAGAGGTGCAAGGCATCGCGCAGGCAGGATACCAGGAGATCGTGCTGACGGGGATACATATCAGTTCCTATGGTATTGACAGGGGGAGTTCGGAACTGCTGAAGCTGCTTGCCAAACTGCATGACATAGAGGGGCTGCGCCGTATCCGCCTGGGTTCGCTGGAACCCCGCATTGTGACGGAGGAATTTGCCGGAGAGATCAGCCGGATGCATAAGATCTGTCCACATTTTCACCTGTCTTTGCAGAGCGGATGTGATTCGGTGCTGAGCAGGATGAATAGACGATACACAAGCGGGGAATACTTTGAGACGACACAAAGACTTCGGAAATATTATGAAGATCCGGCGATCACAACAGATGTGATCGTGGGATTTCCCGGAGAAACGGAAGAGGAATTCCGGATCACGCAGGAGTTTGTGCGCAGGGTCAATTTCTATGAAATGCATATCTTTAAATATTCCAAGAGACAGGGCACGCGGGCGGCGGCCATGGACGGGCAGCTCACGGAAGCCGAGAAGAGCAGACGCAGTGCGGTCCTGTCAGAGATGGAGAAACAGATGTCCCACAGCTACCGGGCAGCTTACATAGGAAGAGAGGTAGAAGTATTGATCGAGGAGAAGAAAGAAAAGGACGGACAAGCCTACTGGGTCGGGCATACACCCCAGTATATCAAGGCGGCGATACCGGTTGTTTCTCCCGAAAATCTGAGCAATCAAATACTTACCGGTGAGATCGCAGGATTTCTGGATGAGGATATCATGCTTTTAAAATGATTGAATTTTGTGTGGTGATAGAGTATTATGGTAATAATAGGGGTAATATTAAAATTAACAATGGATAAGGGCGTGAAACAATGCAGGATTTAGAAAACACACAATTTTTTACGGTGGAGACAGAGCCAGAGACAGGTGTCAAGCTCGTTCTCTCTACGGTATATGAAGCACTGACAGAGAAAGGTTATAATCCGGTAAATCAGATTGTTGGATATATTATGTCCGGCGATCCTACTTATATTACGAGCCATAAGAACGCGCGAAGCCTGATCATGAAAGTGGAGCGTGACGAACTGGTGGAAGAGATGTTGGTGGAGTACATTAAGAATTCCCTGAAATAGTGGATGAGAATATGGGGGCAAATATGAGAATCATGGGGCTGGATCTGGGCTCTAAGACGGTAGGCGTGGCGATCAGCGATCCGCTTCTGATCACGGCACAGGGAATTGAGATTATCCGGAGAAAAGACGAGAATAAACTTCGACAGACGCTGGCGCGCATTGAGGCGCTGATCGAGGAATATGAGGTGGGAGAGATTGTACTCGGCCTGCCGAAGAACATGAATGATACGATAGGCGACAGGGCGGAGTTATCATTGGAGTTTCAGGAGAAACTGGAGAGAAGAACAGGACTGCCGGTAGTAATGTGGGATGAGAGGCTCACCACAGTGGCGGCGGATAAAGCGATGATCGAGGCTGGTATACGCAGGGAACACCGCAAGGAGTACGTGGACAAGATTGCGGCAGTTTTTATTTTGCAGGGATATTTGGATTATCGCGCAAACAAGGAGAAAGAGTAAGTGGAGAAGATTGTTTTTACGCCGGAGGGAGAGGAACCGGTTGAGTTTTATGTGCTGGAGCAGACACGATTGGGAGGAGCCGACTATATTCTGGTGGCAGATTCCGTGGACGGGGATGGCGATGCACTGATTCTCAGGGATATCTCGGCGCCGGAAGAAGCGGACGCAGTATATGAGATCGTGGAGGATGACGAGGAACTAAATGCAGTGGCGGCCGTGTTCGAAAATATGTTAGAGGACGTTGAACTGGAGTAACCATATTAATTTATGAAATCAGACGATCAGTCGGGAGAGTGCGGACCGGAGATGCTTGGCATTACTTTCGGGCTGAGAGAGAATGGAGGAAATTTTTTGTTGAGAAGAATTGAACAGGGGAAATCAGCATCTAAGCTGAAAGTGATCCCATTAGGCGGTTTAGAGCAGATTGGGCTTAATATTACTGCCTTTGAGTATGAGGACAGCATCATTGTGGTGGATTGTGGACTGTCCTTTCCGGAGGACGAGATGCTGGGCATAGATCTTGTGATTCCGGACATCACATATTTAAAAGAAAACGCGGATAAGGTAAGAGGGTTTGTTATTACGCACGGACATGAGGATCATATCGGCGCGCTGCCTTATGTCCTGAAAGAGTTAAATATTCCTATTTATGCAACCAGATTGACGATGGGGATTATTGAGAATAAATTAAGAGAGCATGATCTGGTCGATAAGACAAAACGTAAAGTTGTGAAATTCGGACAGTCCATTAATCTGGGCAAGTTCCGGATCGAGTTTATCAAGACAAATCACAGTATTGTGGATGCGGCGGCACTGGCAATTTATTCGCCTGCAGGTGTGGTCATCCATACGGGAGATTTTAAGGTGGATTACACACCGGTATTTGGAGATGCCATTGATCTGCAGCGCCTTGCGGAGATTGGCAAACGGGGTGTCCTTGCGCTTATGTGCGATTCCACCAATGCAGAGCGTCTTGGCTTTACGCCCTCGGAGAAAACAGTGGGCAGAACTTTTGACAGTCTTTTTGCAGAACATAAGGATACGCGGATTATTATAGCTACTTTTGCATCCAATGTGGACCGGGTGCAGCAGATCATCAATTCCGCATATAAATTTGGCAGGAAAGTAGTGGTCGAGGGCAGAAGTATGGTCAATATCATCGAGACGGCTTCGGCGCTTGAGTGTCTGCACATACCGGAAAACACTCTGATTGACATCGAACAGCTTAAGAATTATCCTAATGACAAGACGGTTATCATTACAACGGGCAGTCAGGGAGAAAGTATGGCGGCTCTGAGCCGGATGGCCAGTGATAATCATAAGAAGATATCTATTCTTCCGGGTGACACGGTAATCTTCTCTTCCCATCCTATTCCGGGCAATGAGAAAGCAGTCACCAACGTGATCAATGAGCTGCAGATGAAAGGAGCCGACGTAATCTTTCAGGATGTCCATGTATCCGGACATGCCTGTCAGGAGGAGATCAAGCTGATCTACAGTCTGGTCAGGCCGAAATATGCGGTACCGATTCATGGTGAATATAAGCATCGTAAAGCGCAGGCGAAGATTGCGGAGGAATTGGGCATTCCGAAAGAAGATATCTTTATGCTGCAGTCCGGCGATGTGTTGGAAATGGATGAACGGAAAGCGGAAGTGGCCGGCAAAGTTCCGGTAGGCGCGATCCTGGTAGACGGTCTGGGTGTCGGCGATGTGGGCAATGTGGTGCTCCGTGACAGGCAGCATCTGGCGGAGGACGGTATTCTGATCGTGGTGCTGGCATTGGATTCGTACAGTGATCAGTTGGTATCGGGTCCGGATATCGTATCGAGAGGTTTTGTTTACGTCAAAGAGTCGGACGAGCTGTTGGATGAAGCCAGACTGCTTGTGCATGATGCGGTGCAGGGATGTCTGGATAAGAGAAAGACGGACTGGGGCAAGCTGAAAGCGACGATCAAAGATGTATTGTCCGAGTTTGTGTGGAAGAAGACGAAGAGACGTCCGATGATCCTGCCTATTATCATGGAAGTATAGGATGCGGACAGGGACCGGATGGTGAGAGGTTTCGAGCAGCACAGGAGATGTCATATTGGTTTTAAAGCGTATACTTAAGGAGGAATGGCGACATGTCAGACAGCGAAATTATGGAAGCCACCAAAAAGTTTGCGGCTACGATTCAGGAGTCCAATACTTATAAGAAGTATTGGGAGCAAAGAGAAAAGATTAAAAGGCAGCCTGAGTTGTATGACAAGGTCAATGAATACCGACAGAAAAATTTCGACCTGCAGAACGAGTCGGACAGCGAGGATTTATTTGACAGAATGGAAGCTTTTGAACAAGAGTATATGAAATTCCGCGAGAATCCTTTGGTGGAGGGTTTCTTGCAGGCGGAGCTTGCTTTCTGCAGGATGATGCAGGATGTTAATGTACTCCTCACGTCAGAGATCGACTTTGAGTGACAGTCGGAATGGAGATAATATATGAAATTAAGAGAAATTATCGGATCGCTGGCACAGTTTGTTATCAAAACAGCAGTGTTTGCGTTTATCGTCATGTACATTTTCAGAATATCGACGGCGGCGTATGATTACGGTTTCCGCGTGTTTGCGGAAGAACCCATCTCGACAGATGAGGGAAGAACGATCAGCGTTTCCATAGAGGGGAAACAGTCCGCCAAGGATGTAGGAGAGATGCTTCAGGAAAAGGGATTGATCCGGGACGCTAACCTGTTTGTGATTCAGGAACTCTTATCTGAGGGCCACGGTAATATCCAACCGGGAATCTATGATCTGAATACTTCCATGACGGCGCAGGAGATGCTTGCGCTAATAGCTGCGAAACCTGAGGAAACACAGGAGGATGAGGAGTGAACCGGCGGCAGGCGCTGTGGGAGATCTGACAGGAAGAGGAAAGGACGGGACTGGGATGATAGCAGATGAGCGTATGAGCGCGTTTATAGATTCTCTGGACACCGGCAATACTCCTTTTTTAAATGAAATAGAAAGCGAAGCGATAAGAACCAATGTGCCTATTATCCGTACGCAGGTGCAGAGCCTGATCAGGCTGCTGCTTGCGATGCAGAAACCGGCCTCCATTCTGGAGGTAGGCTGTGCCATTGGTTTTTCTGCTTTACTGATGAGCGAGTATGCACCGGAGAACTGCCATATTACAACGATAGAGAAATATGAGAAGAGAATACCGATCGCGAGAGAGAACTTCAGGCGTGCCGGCAGGGAGGACAGGATCACCCTGTTGGAGGGAGATGCGGCAGAGATACTGAAAGATCTGGACGGCACATACGATTTTATCTTTATGGATGCGGCTAAGGGCCAGTATATTCATTTTCTGCCGGATATCCTGCGGCTGCTGTCCGAGGGGGGTATCCTGCTGTCGGACAATGTATTGCAGGATGGAGACATTATAGAGTCGCGGTTTGCGGTGACCAGAAGAAACCGCACGATCCATAGCCGTATGAGAGAGTATTTGTATGAATTGAAGCATCATCCCTCGCTGGAGACGGCAATCCTGCCGGTAGGAGACGGAGTGACGATCAGTACGAAGCGGCAGGACGCCGGGAAACGGGGATCCGATTTGACATGATCATCGGCTGCCCGGTGGTGTGCGGGCCAATTACCGGCAGCGGGCAGATTGAGAGAAAGGCATGGAAATTCGTATGAGAAAACCAGAGTTATTGATTCCGGCGAGCAGCCTGGAAGTGCTTAAGACAGCGGTGATATTCGGGGCTGATGCGGTTTATATCGGCGGAGAGGCTTTCGGGCTTCGTGCCAAGGCGAAGAATTTTACGCCCCAGGAGATGGCAGAGGGCATTGCCTTTGCCCATGCACATGGTGTACGGGTACACGTTACAGCCAATATTCTGGCACATAACTGTGATCTGGAGGGCGCAAGGGTATATTTTCATGAATTGAAAGAAATGCGTCCGGACGCGCTGATCGTTGCCGATCCCGGGATGTTCACGCTGGCACGGGAGATCTGTCCGGAGATTGACGTGCATGTTTCCACGCAGGCGAATAATACCAATTATATGACCTATCTTTTCTGGCATGGACAGGGCGCAAAGCGTGTTGTGTCTGCCAGGGAGCTGTCACTGCGGGAGATTAAGGAAATCAGAGAGCACATTCCTGAGGATCTGGAGATTGAAAGTTTTATCCATGGCGCAATGTGTATTTCCTATTCTGGCAGATGTCTTCTGAGCAGTTATTTTACGGGAAGAGACGCTAACCATGGGGCCTGCACCCATCCCTGCCGTTGGAAATACGCGGTGGTGGAGGAGAAGAGGCCGGGAGAGTATCTTCCGGTTTATGAGAACGAGCGTGGAACATATATTTTTAACTCCAAAGATCTGTGTATGATCGAGCATATTCCGGAGATGATCGATGCGGGCATCGACAGCTTTAAAATAGAGGGACGTATGAAGACCGCGCTCTATGTGGCGACGGTGGCGCGTACGTACCGTAAAGCCATCGACGATTGTCTGGAATCAAAGGAAAAATACCATGCCAATATGGACTGGTACCTGTCAGAGATCGCCAAATGCACTTACCGGCAGTTTACCACAGGATTCTATTTCGGGAAACCGGATGAGAGCACGCAGATATACGATCATAATACCTATGTAAATGAATATACGTATCTTGGTATTGTAGGAGAACTGAAAGAGACCGGCGGGAAGGCATGCGCACGTATTGAGCAGCGCAATAAATTCTGTGTGGGAGATTCTATTGAGATCATGAAGCCTGACGGCGCCAATGTTGCGGTGAAAGTGCTTGCCATGTATGACGATCAGGGACAGGAGGTGGAGTCCTGCCCGCATTCTAAACAGGTGATAGACGTATGCCTGTCGGAGACTCCGGAGGTATATGATATTTTGCGGGTGGAGAATTCCTGAATGTTTTTGTGACATGCATTTTATGATATGCGTATTGCGGTATGCGCGTAAATTTTATCTTGCATTTTTAGGGAAAGTAATGTATCTTATAGAAAGAATTATTAATCCTGTATATCAGGATTTTGAACGAGGATGTTCCAAAAGGTTTATTTTGGAACATTTTTTTATGCACGCGGCGCACGGGGAAGCGCCTTGTTAACGGTATGCCGCGAGAGGAACGGAGGAGATGAAAAAATGAGCGAAGTATTTAACGTAGAGGAAATATTTGCCCAAAATGTGTTTACACTTAATAAGATGCAGGAGCGTCTGACGAGAAATGCGTATAAAGAAGTGCTCAAAGTCATGAATGAGGGCGGCGAGCTGTCCATGAATACCGCCAATGTAGTTGCCAAGGCTATGAAAGACTGGGCGGTGGAGAATGGAGCGACGCATTACACACACTGGTTTCAGCCGCTCACTGGCATTACGGCGGAGAAACACGATGCTTTCGTGTCGCATCCCGACGAGTCCGGCAGGATGTTGACAGAATTCTCCGGCAAGGAGCTGATCAAGGGTGAGCCGGATGCTTCTTCGTTCCCTTCCGGAGGACTTCGCGCCACATTTGAAGCGAGGGGTTATACCGCGTGGGATATTACTTCTCCGGCGTTCCTGAAAGAATCGGGCTGCGGCATGACGCTGTGCATTCCGACAGCGTTCTGTTCCTATACGGGGGAAGCGCTGGATAAGAAGACACCGCTGCTTCGCTCCATGCAAGCCTTGAGCGAGCAGGCGCTGCGTATCGTCAGGTTGTTTGGCAATACGGAGGCGACTAAGGTAACGGCTTCTGTGGGGCCGGAACAGGAATATTTTCTTGTGGATAAGGATTTGTACATGCAGAGAACGGATCTGATGTTTGCAGGCCGTACGCTGTTTGGCGCGCCGGCTCCGAAAGGGCAGGAAATGGAGGATCATTATTTCGGCGTCATCAGGGAACGTGTGGGCGCATACATGAAAGATCTGAATGAAGAATTGTGGAAACTGGGAGTGACTGCCAAGACGCAGCACAATGAGGTGGCACCTGCGCAGCATGAGCTTGCACCGATCTATGAGACGGCAAATATCGCGGTAGACCATAACCAGCTGGTCATGGAGGCGATGAAGAGGGTGGCGATCCGCCATGGGATGCGATGCCTGCTGCATGAGAAACCTTACGCGGGCGTAAACGGTTCCGGTAAACATGACAACTGGTCAATCACCACGGATAACGGTGTAAATTTACTCGATCCGGGTGACACGCCCAATGAAAATATACAGTTTCTGTTAGTGCTTGCATGTATCATGAAAGCGGTAGATACCCACGCGGACCTTCTTCGTCAGTCAGCATCGGATGTGGGTAACGATCACAGGCTGGGAGCCAATGAGGCTCCCCCGGCAATTATCTCCGTCTTCCTGGGAGAACAGCTTGAAGACGTAGTGAATCAGCTGATAGAGACCGGAGAGGCGACCAGCGTGAAAGAGGGTGGAAAGCTTCTTACCGGTGTTAAGACGCTGCCTGATTTCCAGAAAGATGCCACCGATAGAAACAGGACGTCGCCTTTTGCCTTTACGGGGAACAAGTTTGAGTTCCGTATGGTAGGTTCCGCAGACTCTATTGCAAGTCCGAATACGACGTTGAATGCCATTGTGGCGGAAGCATTCTGCGAGGCGGCGGACAGACTGGAAAAGGCTGACAATCTGGAGCTGGCGATTCATGACCTGATCAAGGAGTATATGACGCGGCATCAGAGGATTATTTTTAATGGTAACGGTTATGCGGAGGAATGGGTTGCGGAGGCTGAGAGAAGAGGTCTTCCCAACATCAAATCCATGATCGAGGCGGCGGGCACTCTCACAACCGACAAGGCGGTCAGACTGTTTGAGAAGTTTGGTATTTTTACCAGAGTTGAGTTGGAGTCAAGGGAAGAGATCATCTATGAAACGTATGCCAAAACGATCAATATTGAAGCGCTGGCGATGATCGATATGGCCGGCAGGCAGATCATACCTGCGGTCGTTAAATATTCCAAGGCACTGGCGGACACTGTAAATGCAGTGACGGCAGCAGGCGCCGACGCGGCGACACAGATGGAAATTCTAAAAGAAGTGAGTGAGAAACTGACGGCTATGCAGAGGGCGCTCAAGAAGCTGGAGCAGGCAGAAAAAGAGGCTTCTGCGATTGTGGATGCAAAGGCGCAGGCGTTCTTCTATAAAGACACTGTGAAGACTGCCATGGATGAGCTCCGAGCACCGGCAGACAGACTGGAAATGATCGTGGATAAGGAGATGTGGCCGATTCCTACATACAGTGAATTGATGTTTGAGATCTGATGATCATACGGCGGGATTCGGGTAAACGAAAGATAATAAATGTTTGCCCGAAGATTTCCGCACCCAAAAAACAGAATGATAAAATTTGAGTAAAAAATTTAATAAAAGGGCTTGCAAAATGAGATAATATCCTTTATAATTGCTAATTGTTGATGGGCTATCGCCAAACGGTAAGGCAACGGACTCTGACTCCGTCATTTCAAGGTTCGAATCCTTGTAGCCCAGTTTGGAAACTTCGGTGAAGATGATTTGCCGGAGTTTTTCTTATTGTAAGACAGGAAAGAGAATGTGGAGTTGTAAAGCCGGAAGGATATGCTATACTGGTAAAAGATGCAGAGATTACGGGTATGGGAAATCGCAGCGCGGGCTGCTTCTTGTCATATCCTCAGTCAGGAAGAAGGTAAGAGATTGTATACATTTGACAGCAGAGTGCGCTACAGCGAAGTGGGCATGGATGGCAATATGACGTTGGAATCCCTTCTGGATTACTTTCAGGATTGTTCCACGTTTCACTCGGAAGATATCGGTCTGGGAGTGGATTATTTCAATGAACTGAATCAGGTATGGATGCTGTCGGCATGGCAGATCTGCGTCAACAGATATCCGCATCTGTGCGAACGGATCGTGATCGGTACGGCGCCATATGATTTTCGTGGCTTCGTGGGCAGCCGTAATTTTGAAATGAAGACACAGGATGGAGAAGTGCTCGCCTATGCGAATTCTATATGGAGCCTGATGGATATCGGAAAGATGATGCCGGCGAAACCCAATGAAAGGATGCTGGCGGGATATGTATTAGAAGAGAAGTATCCCATGGAATATGCGCCGCGTAAGATCATTATGCCCGCAGAGGGCCGGGCAGAAGAGCCTTTCGTGGTCAAGGCCCATCATCTGGATACCAATCATCATGTCAACAACGGGCAGTATGTGCGCATGGCGATGGATTTTATTCCCAAGGATTTTCATGTGGGACAGCTTCGGGTGGAATATAAGAGTCAGGCAGTCCTGAATGATATGGTTTATCCGGTGGTGGCTGAAAGAGAAGAGGGCAGGCTGTATACGGTGTCCTTGAATAAACAGGATGGGAAACCGTACTGTGTTGTGGAATTGGCGGCGTGCTGCGCCCCGGGATGAGATCATTTATGGAATTGTGAAGACCTGTGGAGGACATATGCCTTACAGGATATGAGAAAGGCTTGGTTACGATTATGATACAGTTGGGTGTGATTCAGACTTTGCATATTGCAAAGAAAGTGGAGTTTGGCGTATATCTGGATGACGGGGAGAATCCGGATATCAGGGTTCTTCTGCCGAAGAAGCAGGTGCCGGAGCAGGCGCGGACCGGTGATGACATCGAGGTGTTTGTCTATCGTGACTCCAAGGATCGTCTGATCGCCACAACCCATATGCCACAGCTGACACTTCATGAAGTGGCGAGACTGCGGGTGGCGCAGGTAGGCAAAGTGGGTGCATTCCTTGCCTGGGGACTGGAGAAAGATCTGCTCCTGCCTTTCAAAGAGCAGACAAAAAAAGTCAGTGAGGGAGAAGAATGTCTGGCAGCGCTGTACATAGATAAGAGTGACAGGCTGTGCGCTACCATGAACGTGTACCCTTATCTGTCAACGCAAAGTCCCTATGCCAAAGATGACAGAGTGAGTGGAACCGTATATGAGATCAGTGATAATTTCGGTGCTTTCGTCGCCGTAGACGATCAGTATTCCGGTTTGATCCCGAAGAGGGAGTTGTATGGTACGGTGCGGATCGGGGACCGGATACAGGCGCGCGTCACAGAGGTGAAAGAGGATGGTAAGCTGAATCTGAGCATCCGTGAGAAAGCGTATCTGCAGATGGAGAAAGATGCGGTCAGGGTGTTGGAGATCATAGAAAGCTTTGACGGCGCGCTGCCGTTCACAGATAAGGCGTCGCCGGAGGTGATCAGGCGTGAGACGCAGATGAGCAAGAATGAGTTTAAGCGTGCGGTAGGGCACCTGCTGAAAGAGGGCAGGATAGAGATTACCGAGCGTGCGATCCGTATAAAGTGATAAGACAAAAATCTCAATCCAGGATATCAGGATTGAGATTTTTGTATGTGAAGCCTCATTTAAGAGATTGTTGCAGCTTAAAGCAATACGGCTTTAAACGGAAATATCAATATTAGAGCCGATATGCGGATTAACGGATAATTCCATAGCGGCCGCATCCATCATCCCTACGATCTGGTCGCCGGTGGAAGATGCCTGGTCGAGAGAATTGCTCAACATGGCTACTCCGTATGCACTCTGCGTATTAATTGTTGACATTGCCATAGATAATGCTGCTATATCCATAATATCACCTCACCCCTTACCCGTGTGCTGCACGGGACAGATATTTGTAACTGGATTATAACATATTGCTTCTAAAATTGCGAGGGATTTTATTTGTATAAAATGTCTAAAGGAATAAAATGGAAAAAACCACGACTTACATTAAAAATTACACAAAAAATTCATGATTTGAGGTAGATTTTTTTGTAGATATAGATTAAAATGAATACTGGATGTTGTATTTTGATGAATTTAGCGGTTTGTCACTTTGTGTAAATTGCTAAAAGAATGACAAGGGGTGGGGGTTATGATTTCAAATCAAATATTGCAGAATACGATTGAGGGGCTGAAATCAATTGCAAGAGTAGAGTTGTGCGTTATGGATATTGACGGCAAGGCAGTAGCGATGACGGCAGACGAAATGGAACAGTGCGGTAAGCCTGCGGCAGAGTTTGCCAAATCTCCGGCAGATTCGCAGGAGATTCAGGGATACCAATACTTTAAGATTTTTGATGAACAGCAGTTGGAGTATATACTGATCGCGGGAGGAGTCGGCGAGGATGTCTACATGGTGGGCAAGATGGTCGCGTTCCAGATCCAGAATCTTTTGATTGCCTACAAAGAACGGTTCGATAAGGATAATTTCATTAAAAACCTGCTTCTGGATAACCTGCTTCTGGTAGATATCTACAGCCGGGCCAAGAAACTGCATATCCAGACAGATGTGAAGCGTGTTGCCATGATCATTGAGACGGATAATTCCAAGGACAGCAATGTGCTGGAGATGATGCGGACTTATTTTGGCAGCAATAACAGGGATTTTATCACTGCTGTGGATGAGAATAATGTGATCGTTGTCAAGGATCTGTCGGAGGGCGACAGTTCCAGGGAGATTGACAGGGCGGCTGACAGCATTGTGAGTTTCCTGAATAAAGAGAACCTGAAGAATGTCAGGATCGCATATGGCACCATTGTCAATGAGATTAAAGAAGCGAGCCGGTCCTATAAGGAAGCTAAGATGGCGCTTGACGTGGGGAAGATCTTTTTTGCGGAACGGGACGTCATTGCTTACAGTGAGCTTGGTATCGGACGTCTGATCTATCAGCTCCCTATTCCGCTGTGCAAGATGTTTATCAAGGAAATCTTTGACGGTAAGAGTCCGGATGATTTTGACGAGGAAACTCTGACTACGATCAATAAGTTCTTCGAGAACTCACTGAATGTGTCGGAAACATCCCGGCAATTGTTTATTCACAGAAATACTCTCGTATATCGTCTGGATAAGCTGCAGAAGAGCACGGGACTTGATCTCAGAGTGTTTGAGGATGCCATTACGTTTAAGATAGCGCTGATGGTTGTCAAATACATGAAGTACATGGAGAGTTTTGAATACTAAAAGAGTATATAGGTGGTGGAAACGTGGCAGGAAAAAGAAAGAAGAAAAGTACGACGGCGGAAAATCAAATTATCAACCTGACAAATGTCTGCAAGGCATATTCAACGGGAGCGCCGGCGCTTAAGGACGTCAATCTTCATATCAACAGAGGAGAGTTTGTATTTATTGTAGGAGACAGTGGTTCCGGTAAGTCTACGCTGATCAAACTGCTGCTTCGTGAGCTGACGATCACAAGCGGGTACATCAATGTTATGGGATATGATCTGTCTAAGATCAGACATAGGAAGATTCCCAAGTTCAGAAGAAATCTGGGTGTTGTCTTCCAGGACTTCAGACTTCTGAAAGACCGTAACGTGTATGAGAATGTTGCTTTTGCACAGAGAATTATACAGAAGTCCAATAAGGAGATCAAGAAAAACGTGCCGAGTATTCTGGCGATCGTGGGACTGGCGGGCAAGTATAAGGCGAAGCCGAGACAGCTTTCGGGTGGCGAGCAGCAGAGAGTGGCGCTCGCAAGAGCATTGGTCAACAAGCCTACGGTTCTTCTGGCGGATGAGCCCACGGGTAATCTTGATCCGAAGAACTCCTGGGAGATTATGAAGCTGTTGGAACAGATTAATGAGAACGGCACGACAGTCATTGTTGTCACACATAACAGAGAAATTGTCAATGCGATGCAGAAGAGGGTTGTCACCCTGAAGAAAGGCGTCATCATAAGCGACGAGGAAAAGGGAGGATACATCGATGAGGATTAACAGCTTTTTCTACACGCTCAGACAGGGTGTCCGCAATCTTTTCAGAAACAAGTGGTTTACACTTGCGTCGATTGCGACGATCAGTGCGTGTCTGTTTTTGTTCGGACTTTTTTATGCCATTGTCACGAACTTTCAGCATATCGTGAGGAATGCACAGGAGGGCGTGGCCGTGTATGTATTCTTTGACGATGAGCTGGAAGATACAAGGATACAGGAGATTGGAGAATTGATCACAAGGCGGCCCGAAGTGTCCCGGATCAATTTTGTTTCGGCTGAGGAAGCATGGGAATCTTTTAAGGTGGAATATCTGGGTGATTACGCCGATGGCTTTACGGAGAATCCGTTGGAAAATTCCGCTCAATATGAGATATATCTGAGTGATGTATCTATGCAGTCAGCGCTTGTGACCTATCTGGAATCTCTGGACGGCGTCAGACTGGTCAACCGTTCCGAACTTGTGGCGACTACGCTGACGGGCGTAAACGCGTTAGTGGCTTATGTATCGGTGGGCATCATTGCAATTCTTTTTGCGGTGTCCGTGTTCCTGATCAGCAATACGGTTATGATCGGTATCTCTGTCCGCAAGGAAGAGATAAATATCATGAAATATATCGGAGCCACAGATTTTTTTGTCCGTTCTCCTTTTGTGATAGAGGGCATGATGATCGGACTGGTGGGCGCAGCGATTCCGCTTGGAATCATCTATACGCTGTATAATATCGTAATGGAATATATTACAACCAGATTTTCCATGTTATCCACGCTGCTCAGTTTCCTCACTGTGGATGAGATTTTCCACGTATTGATACCGATTTCATTGGGAATCGGTGTGGGAATCGGTTTCCTGGGCAGTATTGTGACAGTCAGAAAACACTTGAGGGTATAGCAATCATTTAACGTAGGGACATATATGAAGCACTGGAAGAAAATATTGTGTATGCTGCTCGGCGCAGCGATCATGTTTACGTACGCTGAGCCGGCGCGGGCAGTTACAAACGAGAGCATTCGGGAGAAAGAAGCGGAGATCAAGGCGGCGAAAGAAGAAGTCACCAAATTGAAGACGAATCTGACGGATGTGGAGGCGCTGAAGAAAGAGCTTGAGCAGTCGAAGAGTGACCTGACAAGTTTTGTGACAAAGCTGGACAGCGATCTTAACAGCATACAGGAAAAGATAGCGCAATATAATACATTGATCACAGAAAAAGAATCCGAGATCGAGGTGGCGACCGAAGAGCTGAATGAGGCGGTCAGGCAGCAGGAAGAACAGTATGAGGCGATGAAGCAGCGCATCCGGTTTATGTACGAGAAAGGCGATACGCTTTATCTGGAATTGATCTTTTCAGCAGAAGGCTTTTCGGATATGGCAAATAAGGCGGATTACATAGAGGCATTATCACGGTATGACAAGCAGAAACTGGATGAATATGTCGAAACCAAGGAGATGGTGCAGCTATGTAAGGAGAAGCTTGAGGCGGAGAAAGAAGTGCTTGACGAGGCTAAAGTTGCAGTAGAGGCTGAGGAGGCCAATGTCAGTGCGCTCATTAATCAGAAAGAGGCTCAGATCGTCTCGGTTTCTTCCGATATATCCAACAAGGAAGCGGCAATCAAAGAATATGAAGAGATGATCGCGCAGGAGAACGCGGAAATCGCCGCATTGGAAAAGGCCGTAGCCGAGGAGAAAGCAAGGCTTGAGGCGGAGAATGCGAAAGCGAGAACTTATAACGGCGGCATGTTTGCATTTCCCTGTCCGGGCTATAAAAGAATCTCTGATGAATATGGGAATCGTATTCATCCCATACTTGGAACACAGCAGTTTCATAACGGTGTGGATCTGGCCGCACCAAGCGGAACGGCGATCCTTGCAGCCTATGACGGAGATGTGATCGCGGCGGCATACAGTGGATCCATGGGCAACTATATTATGATCGACCACGGCAGCGGATTATATACGATATACATGCATTGTTCGGCCCTGTACGTTTCCAAAGGGCAGACGGTTACCAAGGGACAGAATATTGCGGCTGTTGGGAGCACGGGACGGTCTACGGGCCCTCATCTGCATTTCAGCGTGAGATTGAATGGCAGCTATGTCAGTCCGTGGAATTATATCAGTTAGGAATGGAGAGGATCATTTTGAATCAAAACGGGGATAACAATTACTATAACAATGATTTTGACTATAGAAATGCGTCGCAGGGGATAAATAATCCTTATTATCAGCAGCCTGTTCCGCCGCCGCAGTACCCCTACCCTCCGGCAGGCGGACAGAACAATAATAAGGGCGGCGGGGTATTCCTGCTCGGTATGCTTGTCGGTGTGGTGATCATGACATTGGTGGGCAGCACAGCATATGTGGCTACCAGGCTGTACCATATGGCGGGTGACAGGGCGGCCAGGGAAGCCAGTGCCGATAAGGCGGCAGCAGGCAGTGTGATCACAGACGAGTCCATGGAAAAACTGGAAGCTCTGGAGGAAGTGATCTCTGAGTACTATTATAAAGATGAAGACATTGATATTGATACGATGACAGAGGGTATGTATGCCGGCCTGGTAAGTGCGCTGGGAGATCCCTATTCAGTCTACTATACAGCGGAGGAATGGCAGGAGCTGATGGCGGAAACAGAGGGGATCTATTATGGAATCGGCGCTTATCTGCAGTTGGATCTGGCCACAGGATTGGCAAAGGTTAACGGTGTCATTGCCAATACACCTGCCGAAGAAGCAGGGCTTCGTGAGAACGACATTATTTATCTGGTAGATGGAGAGATGATACAGGGACTGGAATTGTCTGAGATTGTGTCCCGGGTCAAAGGTGAAGAGGGCACTACGGTACATCTGACGATCTATCGTGAGGGAGAACAGGATTATCTGGAATTTGATGTGGAAAGGCGTAAGATCGAATCGCCCACTGTCAATTATGAGATGTATGATAATGGTATAGGATATATTCAGATCACGGAGTTTGATGAAGTGACGACGGATCAGTTTACGGAGGCGCTGGCTGTGATCAAAGGTTCGAAAGCCAAAGGACTGATTCTGGATCTGCGCAGTAATCCCGGCGGCAGTCTGCCTGTTGTGGTGGATATCGCCAGATCACTTCTGCCTAAAGGACTGATCGTCTATACGGAAGACAAGAACGGCGAGCGGGATGAGTACACGTGCGACGGGAGAAATGAGCTGCAGATTCCGATGGTAGTGTTGATTAACGGTAACTCCGCCAGCGCATCCGAGATTCTGGCGGGAGCCATCAAGGACTACGATAAGGGTACGCTGATCGGCACTACGACGTTTGGCAAGGGAATCGTCCAGAGAGTACTGCCGCTTACGGACGGAACGGCATTGAAATTAACGATCAGTTCTTACTTTACGCCTAAGGGAAATAATATTCATGGAATCGGTATTGAGCCGGATATTGAATGTGAGTTTGATGGTGAATCTTATTATGAAGAGGGCGTGGATAATCAGTTGGAGCGTGCCAAGGAAGAGATCAGGAAGATGATCAGAGAGTAACGGGCTGAGAGAAAGACATAGCAGGATAGATTGAAGCTCAGCGACATGGGGGATTAGCGTGAATATTGTATTGTTATCGGGTGGTTCAGGGAAGAGGCTTTGGCCGTTGTCGAATGACACCCGCTCCAAGCAGTTTATCAAGATATTTCAGACAGATGGCGGCGAATATGAGTCGATGGTACAGAGAGTATACCGTCAGATCCGTACTGTGGACCAGGATGCAGATGTTACGATCGCTACGTCGAAGTCACAGGTGTCTGCAATACACAATCAGTTAGGCGAGAATGTGGGTATCAGCGTGGAACCATGCCGCAGAGATACCTTTCCGGCGATTGCCCTGGCGGCGGCATATCTGCACGATGTGCGCGGTATAACAGAGGAAGAGGCGGTGGTAGTCTGTCCGGTGGATCCTTACGTGGAAGAAGATTATTTTGAGGCATTGCAGGAGTTGGGCAATCGTGCCGCAGCCAGTGATGCGAATCTGGTACTGATGGGCATCGAGCCCACTTATCCCAGCGCCAAATATGGATATATTATTCCGGAGAGTAAGGAGAACATAAGCAGAGTATCCGTGTTTAAGGAGAAGCCGACGGAAGATAAGGCGCGGGAATATATTGAGAGAGGCGCCCTTTGGAATGGCGGCGTATTTGCATTCCGATTGGGATATGTGCTGCGGCGTGCTCATGAGCTCATTGACTTTACAGATTATCAGGATCTTTATAACAGATATGATACGCTGACGAAGATCAGTTTTGACTATGCGGTGGTGGAGCATGAACAGCATATTGAGGTAATGCGCTTCGGCGGCATGTGGAAAGACATGGGGACATGGAATACTCTTACGGAGGCCATGGAGAGCGAGAGCATCGGCAAGGCAATTCTGAACGAGCAATGCGGAAACGTACATGTGGTCAATGAACTTAATGTTCCGGTGCTGTGTATGGGACTCAAAGATATGGTAGTGGCGGCCAGCCCGGAGGGGATTCTCGTATCGGATAAGAATCAGTCCAGTTATATCAAACCCTACGTGGACGAGATCGATCAGCAGATCATGTTTGCGGAGAAGTCATGGGGCAGCTTCCAGGTGATTGACATCGGGGAGAGCAGCATGACGATCAAAGTGACGTTGAATGCCGGCCATCGTATGAACTATCACAGCCATGAGCTGCGGGACGAGGTCTGGACAGTGATTGCCGGGCAGGGCAGGACGATCGTGGACGGCGAGGAACGTTCCGTGAGCGCCGGAGATGTGGTACAGATGCCTGCGGGAATGCCGCATACGATCATAGCCGATACGAAGCTGCAGGTAATCGAAGTGCAGATGGGACAGGAGATCAGCGTTCATGATAAGAAGAAGATCACATTATAAATAATGATGATGTGTCAAAAATATTGATATAGAGAATGGGGCATTCGCACGGCGGATGCTCCTTATTTTACTTTAAGCGTTCTGGCTTTTGTCGATATGTTATAATCATAACTAATTATCATCCCTTTTGGGGATTGTGTAACCAAGGAAGGCGGGTCTGTTTATGAGGAAGTTGATTATGAGAAAAAAGACAATTATTATTTCGCTGATATGCATATTGTCAGCAATTATCATTATGGCTGCATTTGCCGCTGCCAGCGGCAGGAAACCATATAAAAATCTGGAGACAGTTCAGATCAGGTCTGCTGCGGTTCAATTATCACCACCAAACATAACGATACAAATTACAGAAATTAAAGAATTAGTGGATATACTAAAAGATGTTGTTATCTATAACGAGGATGATTCATACACAGAGTATGACGGCCAGGGCGTTACTTTTACCTTGGTCATGACTGATGGAACACAAACAAGTATCATGGCATATAATCCCTTTCTTGTGATTGATGGAGTTGGATATAAAACAAAATATGAACCGTGTGAAGCGCTGAATCATTATGCAAATATGTTGCTTGAACAAACAAAATTGCCTGCTCTAACGGACAACGGGCAGGAGATAACATTTCAGGCGACAGTCATTGCGGTAGCCGATGAATCCGTTTTAGTAGAACCTGCGGATGATTCCTTGAAACTCAGCACGTCGGATCAGGTTAGCATTCCTAATAAAGAGAAGCTTACGCTGCAAATCGGCGACACTGTAGAAATTGTTTACAACGGGGACATTTTAGAAACCTACCCCGTACAGTTGGGAGAGGTATACAGAATTACGTTGCTGGAACAGCCAAAGGCAGATGCTATGTGGGATAGAATACCCATGGTGAGAGTAAACAACAAATTGTACTATGATACCGGAAGAGAAAGTACAGTCAGTGAGCGCTGTGGCAATATGGACGGAGAGATCACATCGACGGTTGATGGAACCGAAATTCCAATGGAAGATAACCAGTCCAACTTTGGATGTGGATTCGGATACCAGTATGGAGAGGACGATACAATAGAGATTTATATGAATGAAAAGTGGTTTGTTTTTGAGCATAGAGAAGAAGCTGAATGAAAAATTAAGGAATGCAAAATTCCGTATTCCCGCCATAAAGCATAAAGTAAAATTTTAATCCTACAATAGAACAAATGTTCTGAAAAACCTGTACAAACTTAACACGGTATGATATAATCAAGACTGCTTCTACATTAATCCAAAATGCAAATATGGACAATATCATATAGGCGCTTAACAAATCTACTTTGGGGACAGACAGAAAAACTGCATTATTTAGTGTTGGGTGTACTGTATTTTGTGGACAAGATGGGAGATTATGGACGAAATAACACTAGGCGGACGGGTGGAGTTTGTGACTTGGATTCGTGTAATGGGGCAGATAACATAGGATAGTACGTAATGGCAGAGATAATGGTATTTGAGGAGAAATATGGGAAGCGGTAACTGTAGCAGGCAAGGAGGCGGTCAAACATGAACCGTAGTCAAAAAATAGAGATATTAACTAACGAGGATGTAGCTATCGAAAGGCTGTGTGCTAATACAGTAGCTTTAGTGAAGCATGCAAGAAATATTGCTGTTCAACAAGTGAATATGATTCAATTGCTTACTTATTATACTATTGGGAAATGGATTATAGAAGTGCAGCAAAAAGGTGAAACAAGAGCAAGATATGGTAGTCAAGTTATTAAAAGGTTATCCGAAGAAATGAAAAAGAATTTTGAAAGGGGATTTTCGGAGGATAGTTTGAAAAATGCGAGGAAGTTTTATCTGACCTATAAGGATAGAATTGATGAAACAGTGCTTAATCTATTTGCGGTTGAAAAAAGTGAAACAGTGTTTAGCCTTTTTGAAGAGAAACCGCCTTTCATAGTTTCATGGTCACACTACTTGCAATTAATGCGGATAGAGAATGAAGATGAAAGAAGTTTCTATGAAATTGAATCAGCAAAATCAGGATGGAGTGTACGTACTTTGCAAAGACAATATAATTCCAGTCTTTATGAAAGGTTGGCACTTAGCAGAGATAAGGAGGCTGTTTTACAGTTGGCAAAGAAAGGTAATATTATTACAAAACCAGAAGATATTGTAAAACAGCCAACAGTGTTAGAATTTTTAGGAATAGAAGAAAAAACTAGATATTCAGAAACAGATTTAGAAACAGCAATTATTGATAAATTGCAGAAATTTTTGTTGGAAATGGGAAAAGGTTATCTATTTGAATCCAGGCAAAAACGTTTTACCTTTAATGAGGATAATTATTATGTGGATTTGGTGTTCTATAATCGCCTTCTTCGGTGTTATGTGTTGATTGACTTAAAAGTTGAAAAATTAACACATCAAGATATTGGACAAATGCAGATGTATGTAAATTATTATGATCGATATGAGAAATTGGAAGATGAAAATCCAACGATTGGTATTTTGTTATGTAAAGAAAATAATGATGCATTGGTGGAGATTACACTACCACAAGATGCCAATATATATGCATCCGAATATAAATTGTATTTGCCAGATAAGAAATTGCTACAAGATAAGTTGCGGCAGTGGATAGAAGAGGCTGATATAGAATAATAAAGGGATGGATGCATTTGAAAGATAAGAATATTAAAGAAAATTATAAATACTTGTATTTAGATGTAGTTAAAATGAATTTATGACAAGAAAACTTTGGTTTAATAATGAAAGATATAAGAGCGCTGGAGAATGATTAAGAATATACACTTAAGAAATTATCGTTGTTTCGAAAATAGTAAAATAAACTTTAAAGATATATCTGTTATAGTTGGAAAAAATAACGCAGGAAAATCCTCTTTAATTGAGGCTCTGAGATTAACAGCACTATCGGTACGAAAATGCAAATATACTACATATACAGATTTACCTGAAGAGTTTAAACTTCCAATACGAGAAAAAGGATTTCGTTTAGAGGTAGAAAAATTAAAAATCGATTTAAGAGGAATTATATATAGGTACGAAGATTCGATTGCAAGTATCACTGTGAAATTTAATAACGATGCAGAAATATGTATTTATGCAAATAGATCATATATATATGCGGTATTACATGACCAAAATGGGAAATGTGTTAAGACTAAAACAAAAGCGACAGAAATATTTCCATTTAGCGTCTCGATTCTTCCACAGATTGGATTAATTAAAGAAAATGAAAAAAGACTTACAGAAGAAACAGTTGAAAAAGATAAAGAAACCTATTTATCGTCAAGACATTTTAGAAATGAAATATATAATTATAGAAGTAGCTTTTGGAAAGACTTTGTTCAATTGACTGAGAGTACCTGGCCGGGATTACGCATCAATACAATAGATTATGATCCTATTCAAGATATATTATCTTTGTATGTAACTGACACAGATTTTTACGCAGAAATTGGATTGATGGGAAGCGGTCTGCAAATGTGGCTGCAGATTATCTGGTTTTTAGCACATACAAGGAGGAATGAAACAATTATACTTGATGAGCCAGATGTATATATGCATCCGGATCTTCAGAGAAAACTTATTAGGCTAGTACAAAATAGATATCCTCAAGTTGTTATTGCGACACATTCCATAGAAATAATATCAGAAGTTGATCCGGACAATATTATCACTATGAATAAAAAGAACAGAAAAATGCATTATGCGACAGATTTGCAGGCCGTACAAAAAGTTGTTGATGAAATTGGCACAGTAAGCAATTTGAGTTTGATGAGACTAGGTGATGCTAGAAAATGTATTTTTGTTGAGGGAAAAGATTTGAAACTTTTAACCAAGATTGCGGAAGTTATTTTTGGAAAGAAAATAACTTCTCTGGAGACTTTACCCCATGTTGCACTAAATGGTTTCAATAATTTGAGAGAAGCATTTGGTGCTTCAAAATTATTTTACGATGAAACAAAAGGTATGATACAGTGTATTTGCTTGTTGGATAGTGATTATTATCCAAGGGATATGATAAAGAAAAGATGTGATGAAGCATCTGCAAATCATTTGAAGCTTCACATATGGAAACGAAAAGAGATAGAAAACTATTTATTGGAACCGGAAGTACTATTTCGTATATCAAAACAATCCCAGGAAAAGTACGATATTTTTATGAAAGAGTTAGAAGAAGTCGTTGATGAATTTAGAGATCGAGTGTTTGATCAATATGCAGAACATATTTTAAAATACAAAAAGATAGATATAAGTACAGCGAATTCTGAAGCAAGAGAGTATATGAAAAATAATTGGATAGACCTGAAAAATAAGTTAAGTATGGTTGGTGGTAAAGAATTTATAAAATGTTTAAACAATTGGTTTAGAAAAAAATATAATAAAGGGTTAACAATACCGAAAATAATATCTGAATTTCAGAAAGATGAATTTGATGATGAGATAGTAAATGTTATTACTGAGATATGTTGAATAGGGAAGCTATAGGATACCCTAGATATTTATTTAAAACAAAGCCTATTATAGAATATTTGGAGGTGTATGATATAGTTGAGGCGCAAACAGATAGAAAATTATCAGGAAAAACCAATCTACAGTAAACAGATATTTACAACAGCTTATAGAACTAAATATCGTAGAAAGCTAAGAAAATTTAGTTTCTACAAGTTATAGAAAGAAACTAAGTGCTTTTGGGACTTAATATTATTTGTAAGTCAATTACCGAGTTTTGCTCGGAGGTTCAAATATAGGAGAACTCAATGAATCATTTTGAATTAGTATCACAGTACCAGCCTACCGGCGATCAGCCTCAGGCGATCGCGGAGCTGGTGGAGGGATTTAAGCAGGGGAATCAATTCCAGACTCTACTTGGCGTTACGGGTTCGGGCAAGACCTTTACCATGGCCAATATCATACAGGCGCTTAACAAGCCGACTTTGGTGATAGCGCACAATAAGACTCTCGCCGGGCAGCTGTACGGTGAGTTCAAGGAATTTTTCCCGGAAAATGCAGTAGAATATTTTGTGTCCTATTACGATTATTATCAGCCGGAAGCCTATGTGCCGTCCACTGACACATATATTGCCAAGGACTCTTCCATTAATGATGAGATCGATAAACTGAGATTATCTGCAACAGCATCACTGACGGAACGGCGGGATGTGGTAGTGGTTGCCAGTGTGTCCTGTATTTATGGTCTGGGCAGTCCCGAAGAATATGCAGGTATGAGTATGTCTCTTCGTCCCGGTATGCGTAAGGACCGCGATGATGTCATTCGTGGCTTGATCGAGATGCAGTATAACCGGAACGATATGGATTTGGACCGCTGCTGTTTCCGCGTGCGGGGTGATGTGCTTGAGGTCTATCCGGCGCAGGGCGGTGACTATCTGATCAGGATTGAGTTTTTTGGGGACGAGATCGACCGGATCGCGCAGACAGATCCGCTGACAGGCCAGGTACACGCGACGCTTGAGCACGTAATGATCTACCCGGCATCCCATTATGTGGTTGCGCAGGAGAAGATTCACGCGGCGTGCAGGGAGATTGAGAAGGAGCTGGAGGGACGTGTCAAATATTTAAAAAGCGAGGACAAGCTTCTGGAGGCGCAGCGCATTTCGGAACGTACGAATTTTGATATTGAGATGCTCAGAGAGACAGGTTTTTGTTCCGGTATAGAGAATTATTCGCGTCATCTCAACGGTATGGCGGAAGGGGAACCACCCTTTACGCTGTTGGATTATTTTAACGATGATTTTCTCATTATCATAGATGAGTCACATATGACGATTCCGCAGATACGCGGCATGTTCGCGGGGGACAGATCGCGCAAGAATACGTTGGTAGACTATGGGTTCCGTCTTCCATCAGCGTTGGATAACAGACCGCTTAATTTTGAAGAATTTGAGCAGCATATTGATCAGATGCTGTTTGTTTCCGCTACGCCCTCAGAGTATGAAGCGGCGCATGAATTGTTCCGCACGGAGCAGATCATCAGGCCTACCGGGCTGCTTGATCCGGAGGTGGATGTACGGCCGGTGGAGGGCCAGATTGACGATCTGATCTCGGAGATCAATCACGAGGTGGCGAATCACCATAAAGTTCTGGTCACTACATTGACAAAACGAATGGCGGAAGACCTGACGGATTATATGAATGAGGTAGGCATTCGTGTGAAATATCTGCATTCGGATGTGGACACGTTGGAGCGGGCGGAGATTATCCGCGACATGCGTCTGGATGTATTTGATGTGCTGGTCGGTATCAATCTGCTGCGAGAGGGTCTGGATATTCCGGAGATTACTTTGGTAGCCATCCTGGATGCGGATAAAGAGGGATTTCTGCGTTCGGAGACATCGTTGATTCAGACGATCGGGCGTGCTGCCCGTAACTCCGAGGGACATGTCATCATGTATGCCGACAATATGACGGATTCCATGCATGCCGCTATCACGGAGACAAATCGAAGACGTGAGATACAGCAGCGCTATAACGAAGAGCATGGTATCACGCCGCAGACGATCAAGAAAGCAGTGCGTGATCTGATCAGTATCTCCAAGACCATTGCCAAGGAAGAGATGCGGTTCGAGAAAGATCCGGAATCCATGAGCAGACAGGAGCTTGAGAAGCTTGTCAAGGAAGTGGAGAAGCAGATGAAGAAAGCGGCGGCGGATCTGAACTTCGAGGCGGCTGCAGAGCTGCGTGACCGCATGACAGAATTGAAGTGTAAACTGCGGGATTTTGATAAGTAGATCACAGGTTGTTTACAAACAGACTTGATCATTTAACAAATATGATACATCACAGTGACAGGATTGCAGACTGGGAGAGGAATGGGTATAAAAATGTCAGATACGGTTAAGATGCGTCCGCGGGAGTATATTAAGATCCGCGGCGCCAATGAACATAATTTAAAAAACCTGGATGTAAATATTCCGCGTAATGAGTTTGTAGTGCTCACAGGTCTTTCCGGATCGGGGAAATCATCCCTTGCATTCGATACGATCTATGCGGAAGGGCAGAGAAGATATATGGAATCGCTTTCTTCCTATGCGAGACAGTTTTTAGGGCAGATGGAGAAGCCTAATGTGGAGAAGATCGAGGGACTGTCTCCTGCTATTTCCATAGACCAGAAGTCCACGAACAGGAATCCCAGATCCACGGTTGGAACGGTGACGGAGATTTATGACTACTTCAGACTCCTCTATGCCAGAATAGGGATTCCCCATTGCCCGAAATGCGGTAGGGAGATCAGGAAACAGACGGTGGATCAGATTGTCGATCAGATTCTGGATATGCCCGAGGGAACCAGATTGCAGCTTCTTGCTCCGGTAGTGCGGGGCAGGAAAGGTGAACACGCCAAAGTATTTGACCGTGCGAAGAAGAGCGGATACGTACGTGTGCGCGTGGACGGGAATCTGTATGATCTGTCTGAAGAGATTCCCATGGATAAAAATATTAAACATAACATAGAGATCATTGTGGATCGTCTTGTTGTTAAAGAGGGAATTGAGCGGCGTCTGACGGATTCCATTGAGAATGTGTTTGCATTGGCTGAGGGGCAGATGGTGCTGGATGTGATCGATGGGGAAGCATTGAATTTCAGCCAGAATTTTGCCTGCCCGGATTGTGGGATCAGCATTGGCGAAATTGAACCGAGAAGCTTTTCGTTCAATAATCCTTTCGGAGCCTGTTCCGAATGTTTCGGCTTGGGTTATAAAATGGAATTTGATGTGGATCTGATGATTCCGGATAAGAGTCTCAGTCTGCATGACGGCGCGATCGCTGCCATGGGTTGGCAATCCAGTAAAGATGAGGGCAGTTTTACTAATGCAGTGCTGCAGGCGCTGGCACAGGAATATAAGTTCAGTCTGGACACTCCTTATGAGGAACTGCCGCAGAAGATACAGGACCTGATCTGTTATGGCACTGATGGTAAGAAAGTGGACGTGTATTATGAGGGACAGCGTGGCAAAGGCGTCTACCCGATCGCTTTCGAGGGCCTGGTCAAAAATATGGAAAGAAAATACCGTGAGACGGGATCTGATCTCATTAAGCAGGAGTACGAAAGCTACATGCGCATTACGCCCTGTAAGGAGTGTAAGGGCATGCGTCTGAAGAAAGAGTCTCTCGCGGTGACTGTATGTGACAAAAATATTTATGAGATTACTTCTATGTCCATTAATAAGCTGCATGCTTTTATTGGCGGCATGGAATTGACGCCTCAACAGCAGATGATCGGCAAACAGATTCTGCGTGAGATACGTGCGCGTGTTGGGTTTCTGATGGAAGTCGGATTGGAGTATCTGTCTCTGTCCAGAGCTACCGGCACATTGTCCGGTGGCGAAGCGCAGCGCATCCGGCTGGCGACACAGATTGGTTCAGGGCTGGTGGGGGTATGTTATATTCTGGATGAACCAAGTATCGGCCTGCACCAAAGAGACAATGATAAGCTGATCGCCGCGCTCAAGAATCTGAAAGATTTGGGCAACACACTGCTTGTAGTAGAGCATGATGAAGACACTATGCTCGCCGCCGATCATGTGGTGGATATCGGGCCGGGCGCCGGCTCCCACGGCGGCAAGGTGGTGGCGCAGGGAACTGCTGAGGAGATCATGCAGGTGGAGGAATCTATTACGGGACAGTATCTGAGTGGCAAGCTGCAGATTCCTGTGCCGGATAAGCGGAGAAAAGCGACGGGATATCTGACGATCAAGGGTGCGGAAGAGAACAATCTTAAGAAAATAGACGTAAAAATACCGCTTGGCATCATGACTTGTGTGACAGGAGTGTCCGGTTCCGGTAAAAGCTCGCTGATCAATGAGATTCTGTACAAACGTCTGGCACGGGATCTGAACAGGGCACGCTGTATTCCGGGAAGACATGCGAAGCTGGAGGGCATCGATCAGCTTGATAAGGTGATTGATATCGACCAGTCGCCTATTGGCAGGACGCCACGGTCTAATCCCGCAACTTATACGGGAGTCTTTGATCAGATCAGGGATCTGTTTGCCTCAACGCAGGATGCCAAGGCGCGGGGCTATAAGAAAGGGCGTTTCAGCTTCAATGTGAAAGGCGGACGGTGTGAAGCCTGCGGGGGCGATGGAATCATTAAGATTGAAATGCATTTCCTGCCGGATGTGTACGTGCCCTGTGAAGTGTGCGGTGGCAAGCGCTATAACCGTGAGACATTGGAAGTAAAATACAAAGGCAAGAATATTTTTGATGTGCTGGATATGACGGTGGAGGAGGCAGTGCCGTTCTTCGAGAATCTGCCCTCTATCCGCAGGAAGATAGAGACATTGTATGATGTGGGGCTTTCTTATGTGAAGCTGGGTCAGCCGTCTACGACGTTGTCCGGCGGCGAGGCACAGCGGATCAAGCTCGCCACGGAGCTGAGTAAGCGCAGCACGGGCAAGACGATCTATATACTGGACGAGCCTACTACGGGGCTGCATTTCGCGGATGTGCACAAATTAGTAGATATTCTGCATAAGCTGGCGGAGGGCGGCAATACGGTGGTAGTCATCGAGCATAATCTGGATGTGATCAAGACTGCGGACTATATTATAGATATGGGTCCTGAGGGAGGCGACGGCGGCGGTACCGTGATCGCTGAGGGGACGCCGGAGAAGATTGCCGACAGTGCTGTCTCTTACACGGGCATATATGTGAAGAAGATGCTGGAAAAAGCCCGGCAAAATAACAGGTAGTTAACAGGTAGTATAAAAAGCCCTGCCGTTTGAAGCGGCAGGGCTTTTTCCCACACTCATTAAAATATTATTGCATACATCAATTACTTTGCTGCCGGTAATTCAATAAAAGCAATGGTTCCCAGGGATGTCATATCAACTACAACATGATCAGCTCTGACCTCAGCAACGTTCAAGCTGCTCCACTGTCCGTCAACTAACTGGTAAACCTGAATATTATTTCCGGCTGTAACTCCGGGCATATAGAAGTTAACGGTGGCTGTGTTGAAATTGCCAACGGAGGCATTGATTCTGGCTACATTCAGTACCGTGCCGCCCAGGGAAGAAGCCTGCTTTTTAGCGGAATCAACTTCTGCCATATAAGGTTTGTTTACAGAGAATGTCTGGTTACTGGGAGCGCCATTGATGATAACGTGTCCGCCCTGTGCAAGAGGTGCGGCCTCGGGCAGTCCGGGTACTTCTGTAACGGCATTATTTGTGTACTCACTGACAGTTTTTCCTTCACTGGCCGCAGCGATGGAAGTTGCCATAGGGATACCGGAAGCCTTTGCAGCGAGAGCCTTTGCCTCGCTTTCTTTCGCATATACGGCGGTGATCCGGTTCTGTTCAGCCGCTCTGGCCTGCTCTGCAGTCACCTCAGCAGATTTTTCTGCTGCTTTACTGCTGGAGATTTTCTCCGGGCTTGGGGCAGCCATGACAGGTGTGGAGATTATCATGATGCCTGCCAGGGATAAGGAAATTAGTTTGCTGAATTTTTTCATTTCAAAATCCTCCTTATTAAAATATTTTATAGTGTAAAAATGCTAAGTGTGGTTATAATGATTCTTCAACGATTCGATCGATCGTTCCGGCAGCATCCTCTGTAAGGACCGCTACTACTACAAATTGACAGCTGTCATCGCCGGCTTTGGGAATCGTCAATGTGATCAGAAAATGGTAGGGACTGACAAAATCCCAACCTGCGCGCAGGTTCATGGACATATCTCTTGTAGCGTACAGGTCATCCAGAAATTGTTGGCATCCGGATAGATAAGTAAAGTCATATTTGCGAAGCAAACTGCTATTTTCCCGTTCATATGCGGCGAAAATTTCATAAGTCAGAACATTTCCGTCTAAATAAAGATAAATCGTCTCATGCTCGTCAAAAAAGACAGGGTCGGAAAACTGGTAGAGATCAGCAAAAGGAGCGTCCGAATCAGCACTTGCATTATTGTGCAGTACGGTGTTGAAATCACACATATTTGTTAGGTTTGCAAGTTCTATATATACGGCTCCGAAAGTATCTTCCTCCTGATAGACATCGTGACTGGCATAGAAATTGTCTGACTGGCTGCTCTGTAAAACAGGACAGTCGATTTGTGTATCAGGAATGTAGATCCATGCAAAAATATCAGGATTTTCCGCTTGCAGCATATTAAAATCAATTTTTGAATCCTGTGCGCTTTCTGTGGCTATAGCCGTTAAGTCTACTGTGGTATCAGCGGACGCAGGATTGAGGCTTTCGTGATTGCTGCAGCCTGATATGCAGACAGCCAGGCAGCATGCAAGGACAATTGCTGTGGGTTCTATTTTTTTGTTATTAACAGGCAACATACTGTGTAAATTTCCTCCATAGATCTTATTCGCCATTTTCTACTTTCTGGTAAAAAACATCCAAAATCAATTCGAACAAAGCCGCCTCATCCGGATAGAATTCTTCATATTCTTCCCCCATAATCGTATTCCCGGAGATTGTGTGAAAGCTCTGTTGGTCAAATTGATATTGCGGCAGATCAGAAGCAAGATACATGATTTCGGGAAAAGATAAATTGGTTTCTGTCTGCGGCAAGATATCCTGATAGAGCTTAAGCACCAATAAAGGATCTTCTCTGACAGCCTGTCTGGCGGTATCAATAAAGCTGTTCAGGTATTGTGCCTGTCGTGTCATCCGCATATCAACGGAGGCAAAAATATCAGTATCTCTATATTTAACGTACCAATAAGCGCTTTCGCCGGTCAGGTGTACCTGACTGCCTTTGACAAGACAGGGAGCCTGCTCGGTCAGATCCTCTAATACTTCAACATCTACACCACCTATCCTGTCGTTTATGGCAGGAACAGCACCGATATTAACAGCGGCGTATCCGTGAATCGGGATATGGTAGAACAAATTTTCCACAACGCTGAGCTGATACTCACAACTTTCGGTTTTATTCGTTCCATAGGCATACTGCAGTGCGATTTGAGCGGGAAAAGTAGTGATGTAATTTCCGTTATCGTCATAGAAATTTATGTCGGTCATTGTATTTCGGTTAATTCCGATTATTTGTATGGTCTTGGTTCTTGTATTGAGAACTGTCAGAAATAAGGCGTCGGCCTGCCCGGGATTCTTGTCATCGTTGCTTTTTCGCGCCCATTCTTCAAAAATTCCCTTACCCTTATCAATACCCATGACCAGAAAAGTTACAACATCGTCGTCATATTCATATAGGTCGCCTCCATATTTTACCCGGCCTGGGGTATCGGCGTTTTTTTTCTGTATGCGATTATGACCAATGGCTTTTATTGATCCATAGCAGACAGCAAGAATTGTAACTGCCGCCGCAATGATAATAGCGGGAATGATAATAATCCTTTTTTTGCTGTGCATGTGTTATCTCCTGTTTTGATGGTTTACAACACAAAAACATATTTTTTCCACAGAAAAAAGATTTCGTAAAATACCTGATTTTACGAAAACATAAGATACGATTGAGAATTATTTTGTAAAAGAGAATCATATTGTTTCATGAGCTGCTTTTTTTGGCGGATCGTCGAGTGTACATATAGATTCAATGTGGTCTGTATATTGCTGTGTCCTAAGATTTCGCTTAAATTTTTGATATCCAGTCCCATGGAGACACATCTGGTTGCAAAAGCATGCCGGAGCATATGGAAATTGAAATATTCGACGCCGCAGTTTTGCAGTATAGCCCTGAAGCGGTATTGAATTGTACGGGGTTCCGCCCAGGGGCATTTTGTTCCGCTGATGATATAGGCAGTATCTTCTTTTTTATATTTGCGCAGCAACGGGAGCAGCCGTGAAGGAATGGGAATGATTCTGATGGATTCCGGAGTTTTGGGAGATTGATTGACAATTTGCGTTAGACTGGATTCAGGAAAATCGGAAGAAATGTGAGTTTTTACGCGTAAAATATTTTTTCTTATATAAATCGTTTCTTCTACGATATTGATATCTTTCCATGTCAGGGCGCTCAATTCGCCCAAACGGATGCCGGTATGGAAAGCGATCAATATGCCAAGGCAGGTATCCTGTGCACAATGCTGGATAAGATATTTTTCCAGTGATGCCATGCAGGTACCGTCAGGCAGGATCAATTGCCGGGAATATTTTTTGGGAATTGGACTGTGCGGCATTGGGACGTTGCAGCGATGCCTTTGATTCATGTAGGATATGATTCTTGGGACGATACTGCAAATCTGTGCTATGTAATTAGAAGATAATTTTTTCCCGGAGGGATTTAAGGCCAGATAAGAAGCAAAAAGTTCCATCTGCCCGTCTGTTATTTGACATAGGCTCATCTGCCCCAGATAAGGAAGAATATATTTTGTTAACGATTGACTGTATACAGCGTAAGTTCCTGGCTTCCAGTAAATTTTCTGCGACTGCAGCCAGATTTCTGAAGCGTCTGCCAGAGTATGCGGAGCAGGTGGGGAATTGTATTCCCTGATAAATTCTTTTTGGTTATTGTTTTGTGTGTTTGACATGTTTTAAACTCCCTTCTGAAAATGTTTACATTACCTGATATCGGCAAACACTTTCGGTATGATTTTGAACAAAAAGGTTGCGCAATCTATAAAAAAATAGTATTATACAGTAAGTTCCAGGAAATGAAATATTTGAATATAACTGAGAAATTTAAGAAGAAACTTTCGTAAAATCAGGTATTTTGCGAAAGTTTTTTATGATAGTGGGGAATTTATGTCTGTTCAGGTCTATAAATATGTTGCCAAACTATGAAAAACTGACATGAAAAGCTTTCATTCCGGCTTCATATGTAGGGCTTACAGGACGATATATTAAACAAGATATGAAAAGATATATCGTAAGGGGGATTGTCAATGAATATTCATATACAGGGACTTAACAGCGCGATATTTGGCGGTGGAATACGCGGTGGGTATCCGGGGTTGAAGAGCACGCAGCAGAAACTGGAGCGGCAGGCGACACGGGACAATCAGGTGGAATTCTATGAGAAACAGAAAGAAAACCTGAAAAATCTGAAATGTGAGACAGTTGAAGAAATCGCAGCTAAATTGGATATGTTCCATAAATATGAAGATCAGATCGCGGCGGCCAAGGCAGCCTATAACAGCGAACAGATGTGGCATATCATGGATGAAGCGCGTGAGATCGGCGAAAAGATTGCCGAGGCGGCAGAGAAGACAGAGCCTAAGACAGCGGAGGAAAGACAGGAAGACCTTGTGGAAGAGGCACTGGGCATGGACGAGAACAAGGGCGCTTTGAGTGATATGTTAGATGAAGTCGCCAAAATGCAGGAAGAACTGCAGGAGGGTGTTCAGGATGCATTGCAGGAAAACGTACAGGACACCTTGCAGGAAGAACTGCAGGAAAGTGCGCAGGACACCTTACAGGAGGAATTGGAGGAGGCCGTAGAGGGCGGGCAGCAGGAAAGCATGGAAGAAACCGTGCAGGAGGAGCTGCAGGAGCTTTCCGCCGGAGAAACTGTGGCACAAAAAATAATTTTTTACGAAGAGGGGTTAAGAAAAGAGGGAAATGACCCGATATAGATAAAACAGGGCATGGATGCCAAAAACAGGACAGAAGGAGCTGTTCTGTTTTTGGTGTTTTTCAATTTTTTCAAAAAAAACAATAAAAACCTTTGAAAAACCATTTCTTTAGGTTATAATATATCCAGCATACTGCGCTTTTTTATGAAAAACGGCATATTTGCGGCGCAGAAGATGCGTCGATGTTTACTTTGACGGCAATTGGAAATTATTATAGAGAGACCACGGAAAGGGGATCGAAGGGAAATGCAATATACAGATATCGGAATTGACTTGGGTACAGCCAGCATATTGGTTTACATCAGAGGTAAAGGCGTCGTGTTGAAAGAGCCCTCTGTTGTAGCTTTTGATAGAGACACGAACAAGATCAAGGCAATCGGTGAGGACGCAAGATTGATGCTCGGAAGAACACCGGGCAATATTGTTGCGGTAAGGCCTCTCAGACAGGGTGTTATCTCGGACTATCAAGTTACCGAGAAGATGATGAAGTATTTTATTCAGAAAGCTCTGGGTAAGAAGACATTCCGGAAACCGCGTATTGCGGTATGTGTGCCCAGCGGTGTCACAGAGGTAGAGAAGAAAGCGGTTGAAGATGCAACTTATCAGGCAGGAGCCAGAGAGGTTTCCATTATCGAGGAGCCCATTGCGGCAGCGATCGGAGCCGGGATAGATATTTCCAAGCCCTGCGGTAATATGATCGTGGATATCGGCGGCGGTACTTCCGATATTGCGGTGATCTCATTGGGCGGCACTGTTGTCAGCGCATCGATCAAAATCGCGGGAGATGATTTTGATGAGGCGATCGTACGCTATATGCGTAAGAAACATAATCTGCTGATTGGTGAAAGAACAGCGGAAGATTTGAAGATTAAGATCGGTTCGGCATTTAAGAGGCCGGAAGTGGATTATATGGATGTCAGAGGCCGTAATCTGGTGACTGGTCTGCCGCGAACCGTTAAGGTTTCTTCCGAGGAGACGGAAGAGGCGCTGCATGAGACTACGGTACAGATCGTAGAGACGATCCACAGTGTTTTGGAGAAGACACCGCCGGAGCTTGCAGCTGATATCGCAGACAGAGGAATCGTATTAACGGGTGGTGGAAGTCTGCTGCGAGGGCTGGAAGATTTGATCGCGGCTAAGACCGGCATCAATACGATGACGGCGGAAGACCCGATGACAGCAGTTGCTGTCGGAACGGGTAAATACGTAGAATTTCTGGCGGGATACCGCGAGGATTAAGAGAGGCAGGATATGACTTATGCTTAAAGGATTGTATACGGCATATACGGGGATGCTCAACGAACAGCATAGAATGGATGTCATGACCAACAATCTGGCCAATGCGGATACGAATGGCTACAAGAAAGAGGGCGCGACAAGCCAGGCATTTGATAATGTACTGGCATATAAGATCAAGGACTTGTCAGAGCCGGGTAATCTGCCGAAACTGCTCAGCACTCCCAAGGCGATCGACGAGTATGAGGCCAATAATGAAGCAAACGAGAATTATATGCAGAGACGCGTCAGAAGAGTAGGCATGAATCTGGGTGTAAAGACCGGAGAGAATTATGTGGATTACAGCGAGGGGCCGATCAAGACGACAGGCAATACGTTTGACCTTGCCATTTCAGACAGAGGTTTTTTTGCAGTAGAATATACGAACAAAGAGGGTGAGACCTCTACTAAATATACGCGGGACGGTAATTTTACAATGGACCGCCAAGGCTATCTCGTAACCCAGGACGGAGATTTTGTGTTGGATACGAATGGCCGCCAAATCAAGATGAACCCAGCTCTTCAGGTGAGCATCGACCGTGCCGGCAATATTACGCAGGATGGTGTGGACGTAGCGACGATCGGGCTGACGGATTTTGAGGATTATGATTATCTGAAGCGTTTTGGCGAGAATTTTTTCGAGGCAGTGGACGGTGCGACGGAGATTGAATCCGAGTCAGATATTTATTCCGGATATCTGGAATTATCGAATATATCTGTAGTAACGGAGATGGTCAATATGATAGCCATCCAGAGACAATACGACAGCAACCAGAAAGTGATCACTACATATGACGATACACTTGAGACAGCAGTTAACCAGCTCGGTAAGGTTAGATAAATAATAGGAGGCGGTAGAAATGGTTAGAAGTTTATGGTCAGCAGCGACCGGTATGAATGCGCAACAGGCTAATGTAGATACGATTGCCAACAATCTGGCGAACGTTAACTCAGTGGGATATAAAGCGCAGGTGGCACAGTTCAAATCTCTTCTGTATCAGAATCTGCAGACTGTTACCACAACGGCGAATGGAGATCCGAAACCGACCAGCTCACAGGTGGGATTGGGAGTTCGTATTTCCTCTATTAATTCCATATTCACCCAGGGAAGTTTGTTAGATTCTCAGAGTGACACCGCATTTGCGATCGAGGGTGAGGGCTTCTTTGCGATACGTGGAGAGGACGGCACCGATTATTATACGAGAAATGGTGACTTTACATGGGCATTGGCATCTAATGGCGGCATGACGCTGACAAACGCAGACGGTCTTCCGGTATTGGATTCCACGGGACGTCCGATCGCGCTGCCCCGTACTTATATTGCCAGCAGATTGTCGATTACGGAAGATGGACAGATCTGCTATCCGGATGATCGGAATAATCCGCAGCCTATCGGCAGGACTATTGGTACATTCCAGTTCAGTAATCCGGGCGGCCTGAATAGAGTAGGTGACACACTGTTTGCAGAGACAGATGCCAGCGGCCGTGCTCTGAATGAGGATACGACTGCAGATGTGGAGAAGAGCAGAATCGTGCAGGGCTACCTGGAGGGTTCCAATGTACAGGTCGCAAACGAGATGGTCAATCTGATTGTTGCGCAGCGTGCTTATGAGATGAACTCCAAGGCGATCACTACATCCGATTCGATGATGGAGACGGCTAACAGTCTGAAACGCTAACAGGAATGCCTGAACAGATCACGGTAACAGTATCATGAGTTAAGAAAGGAAATCATGTGCACATAGAGTGGGCGGCATGATGAGGATATAGCGATGGATTTAACCGGATTGGGAATGTATACGGATTATATGACGGACACCAACAGGGTGGCGGCCGAGAATCTGCAGAAACAGTTAGAAGATACGAAAGCCAAAGAAAAGGAAGACGATGCGTTGTTTGATGCCTGTAAGCAGTTTGAGGCATATCTCTGGGAGCAGGTTTATAAAGAGATGGTAAAGACTACGAATCTGTTTGGCGGCGATGAGAACAAGGATGAGTACGCTTCTAACATGGTGGATTATTTTAAGGATGCGGTGATTCAACAGGTTTCCGAGCAGACGGCATCTGAGAGATCCAATTCACTTGCGCAGATGCTCTACGACCAGGCTAAGCGTAATTACGGTATGTAATGGATCTTGCCCTCTGGCTGGCACGGTGTACCAGCCGCTCGTCAGTTATTGTGATGAGTGGGATTTGATAAAATATTTGGATAAAGATAGGCTGCCTGTTATGGGGCAGCCTGTTATTGTATTGGAGAATGTCAGGAAGCGATGCGAGCAGATGGATAAAATAAAAGGATTTATAGATCATATCATATACCGCAATGCTGACAATGGATATACGGTATTGAACCTTATAAGCTCGGAAGAAGAGGTTACATGCGTCGGGTTCTTTAAGACGATGGACCAGGGTGAGACAATTGAGGCGGAGGGAGAATATACGACCCACGCTGTGTATGGTGAACAGTTTAAAATAGAACGGTATAAGATTGTTCCGCCGGATGATGAAGAGAGTATTAAGAGATATCTGGGATCCGGTGCAGTTAAGGGTGTGGGAGAAGCGTTGGCGGCCAGAATCGTTAAACAGTTTGGAGCGGATACGTATCGTGTGATTGAGGAGGAACCGGAGCGGCTTGCTGAGGTAAAAGGTATCAGTGAGCGCAAAGCGAGAGAGATCGCTGTTACGGTTTATGAGAAACGCGATGCGCGGGAGGCGATGACTTTCCTGCAGAAGTATGGGATATCCAATACCCTGGCGATTCGTATTTATGAGGCGTACGGATTAAATCTGTATGGAATCCTCAGGGAAAATCCTTATCAGCTTGCCGAAGATGTTCAGGGAATCGGCTTTAAGATCGCGGATGAGATTGCAGCCAGAATCGGTATTCATACGGATTCTGATTACCGGATCAGAAGTGGTATTCTCTATACACTTATGCTTGCGGGAGGAGAGGGACACTGCTATCTGCCGCAAGACATACTCCTGAGAAAGACGGGAGAACTTCTTGAGTTGGAACCATCTCTCATGGAGCCCCATCTGGGCAATCTGGCAATGGATAAGAAGCTGATCATTAAACGTCCTGCAGGGACAGGCGATGAGTGCAGAGTTTATGCATCTACATATTACTATGCGGAACTGAACTGTGCCAAAATGCTGCATGACCTGAATATATCAATGGACGAGCTGCTTCCCTCCGAGGAGCGGGATATTCTTAAAAAGATAGACCAAATTGAGGAAGAGCTTGCTATTGAATTGGACGACCTGCAAAAAAAGTCGGTGCAGGAAAGTGTGAAAAATGGTATTTTTATTTTATCTGGTGGTCCGGGAACAGGAAAGACGACAACGATCAATGTGATCATACGATATTTTCTTTCTGAGGGATTAGATGTGTATCTGGCGGCGCCAACCGGAAGAGCGGCCAAACGTATGACGGAAGCCACGGGCTATGAATCCAGAACGATGCATCGTCTGCTGGAGCTGAATGGTGTGGTTTCTGAGGAGGCGAAAGCGGCAAGGTTCGAGAGGAATGAAGAGAATCCTCTGGAAGCGGATGTCATCATTGTAGATGAAATGTCCATGGTGGATATTTTTCTTTTTCAGGCCCTGCTCAAAGCAGTTACAGTAGGCGCAAGACTGATTCTCGTAGGTGATGTGAATCAGTTACCATCTGTAGGCCCCGGGCAGGTGCTGCAGGATATTATGAGCAGCGATCGCTTTCCGATGGTGGTTCTTGAGAAAATATTCCGGCAGGCGGGTGAGAGTGATATTGTTTGGAATGCCCACCGCATTCATGCGGGGGAGGAATTGGCGCTGGATAATAAGAGCCAGGATTTCTTTTTTCTCGAGAGAAATGACACAAATGTTATCTATAAGCATATGATACAGTTGATTACCGAAAAACTGCCGCCTTATGTAGGAGCGCAGCCTTACGATATACAGGTGTTGACGCCCATGCGCAAGGGCAGGCTTGGCGTAGAGACGCTCAACGGGATCCTGCAGAGATATCTCAATCCGCCCTCGGACAATAAGAAAGAATATAGAGCGGGAGAGGTGCTGCTGCGGGAGCATGACAAAGTCATGCAGGTCAAGAATAATTATCAGCTTGAGTGGGAGATTGTCAGTAAGTACGGCATACCGATCGACAAAGGGATGGGAATTTTTAACGGAGATATAGGGATCATAGTACAGATCAACGAGTATGCCCGTGAGGTAGTAGTTGAATTCGATGAGCACAGGCGTGTCACGTATTCTTATTCGCAGCTTGAAGAGATCGAGCTGGCGTATGCTGTGACGATCCACAAATCACAGGGGAGCGAGTACCCGGCCGTCATTATGCCGTTGTTGTCGGGGCCGCCTATGTTGTTTAACAGGAATCTGCTTTACACGGGCGTTACGCGGGCGAAGAACTGCGTTACCATTCTGGGAAGCAGCACTACGGTGCGGGAGATGATAGATAATAATTATCAGAACCGCCGTTATACAGGGCTGGCGGATAGGATCCGCGAATTGATGCCGTTGTAAGGAAGAAAAGGAATATACATATGAACAGAACATTTCTGGGGACGCTGTTAGATCTGGTTTATCCACGCAGGTGTCCTGTCTGTGACAAGGCCGTCAAGCCGTTTGGAAGTCTGATCTGCAGGACTTGTGAAAAAGAATTTGTATATATCAGATCGCCATACTGCATGAAATGTGGTAAGGAGCTGAGCGAAGAGGGGATGGAGTACTGCAAAGACTGTATGCAGCGCAGGCATCTGTTTGACAGAGGGCGTGCACTGTGTGTATATAAGAGCATGTCCGACTCCATCTACCGTTTTAAATATAAAGGCAGGCAGGAATACGGGGCATACTACGCACAATGTATTGAACGGCATCTGGGAGACTGGATCAGGGAGTGTCGTCCGGATGCAATTGTGCCGGTGCCGATTCACAACGCCAAACGCCGGATAAGGGGGTACAACCAGGCGGAGGTGCTTGCGGGAGAACTTGGAAAGCTGATGGATATTCCCGTAGAGGTAAATTATGTCAAAAGAGTGCGTAAAACGGCGCCAATGAAAGATTTATCTGTTTCAGAGAGACAAAATAATTTGAAAAGGGCTTTCAAAATCTGTCGGAATGATGTAAAATTAAGTACGATTGTAATTATCGATGATATCTATACAACCGGAAGTACCATAGATGAGATGAGTTATGAGCTGCGCAGAGCAGGAGTCAGGCGCATTTACTTTATAGCTCTTGCAATCGGCAAAGGTTTATAACCAATTACAATTACGGGAGGGTTACAGTATGAATGCTAGAAACTGTAGAAAATGTGGTAAGTTATTTAATTATGTGTCCGGACCGCCGATCTGTATGGCATGCAAGGATGCACTCGAAGAAAAATTTCAGGAAGTAAAAGCATATATTCAGGATCATGTTCAAGCATCAATTCCGGAAGTGTCCGAAGCGTGTGACGTATCTAAGACACAGATTCAGCAATGGCTGAAAGATGAGCGTCTGCAGCTGGCAGAGGGATCAGGCATCACACTTCACTGCGAGAAATGTAATGCGGCAATCTACAGCGGACGATTCTGTGAGAGATGTAAGAGCAGCATGGCGAACCAGCTCAACGACAGTATCCGTAAGCCGGAAGCTCCCAAGCCGCAGCCTAAGAAGGACTCGCGTGACAATCCGAAGATGCGCTTCCTTGGTTAGGAGATCCGTATGTTAAACGAAAAAAGAATAATCCTGATGACGAAGATGGCATCCTATGAGGCAAATGAAGGCAAGAGAAATGTGGCGATAGGAAGCTATTTTCGGAGTGATTATATAGGATGGCAGGTGTTGAAGTCCATTATAAGTGCAACGATTGCATTTGTAGTGGTCTTTGGCATGTACATTTTTTATGATTTTGAAATATTTATGATGGACATCTATAAGATGGACCTACTGGAATTTGCGAAACATATCCTTAAGACATATTTGTGGATCATTGGAGGATATGCCGTGATCTCTTACGTAGTCTATACGGTCAGGTACAATCGGGCCATCAGAAGCCTTAAGCTGTATCATATGAATCTGCGCAGGCTGGCGGAGATGTATAGGCAGTAAGACATACGAAAGTATACGGAAAGCGAAAGGATAAATAATGACTACCTTACTTGTTGCAAAGCAGATCTTAATGACTTTATATAGTAAATATGAGGTATATATCACACCGCTTTTAAAATTTTTGCTGGCGCTTACAGCATTATCGCTCATCAATTCGCGTATAGGATATATGGAAAGCATAGATAAAATAACGATTGTTTTGATTGTTGCATTGATGTGTTCTTTCATGCCTATGAACTTTATTGTGATCATGTCGGCGCTTTTTGCGGTTTTGCATCTCTATTCTTTCAGTTTGGAGTGCGCGTTGGTAGTGGGGGCAGGTTTCTTTCTCATGTTCCTGCTCTATTTGAGATTTTCACCTAAAGACACTCTGGTAGTAGTGCTTATGCCGATCTGCTTTCTGATGAAGATTCCCTATGTGGTGCCGCTTGCCATGGGACTGGTGGGAACACCGGCGTCGGCGGTATCAGTGGCCTGCGGGGTGATCACATACTATATGCTTCACTATGTGGTTTTGAACGTGTCTGTGATCGCCGCCATGGCGGATGAACAGATTGCTGCCAAGTTCCGGTTTATTATTGACGGACTGCTCAATAATAAAGAGATGGTAGTTACTATCGCCGCCTTTGGAATTACGGTAATTTTGGTATACTTGATCAGAAGACTGAGTATAGATTATGCGTGGACGATTGCAATGGTAGCAGGTGTTATTGTAAATATCATGGTGCTGTTGGTAGGCGATTTGATGTTTGACACAAATGTGGCGTTATTCGGCGTGATTCTTGGCAATATAGCGGCGTTTCTGCTTGTGCTTGTGCTGCAGTTCTTTGTATTTAATGTAGATTACAGCAGAACGGAGAAAGTGCAGTTCGAGGATGACGAATACTACTATTATGTAAAAGCAGTACCGAAAGTGGTCGTATCCCGGCCGGAAAAGAAAGTAAAACAGATCAATGGGCAGCATTCCAAGTCGGTGCAGAAAACCAGAACCACACACTAGCAGGTAATAGACAGAAAGGCGGTGAGGGCGCATGCAACAACTGAATACTTTTATTGCAACATATCTTTCTAAGCTGCATATGCCCACGGTACACTGGACTGATGTTGTTGAGATCATTATTCTGACTTTTATAGCATACCATATCCTGTTATGGATCAAGAATACGAGAGCCTGGGCGCTTCTTAAGGGTGTTATCGTGATCGCGGTCTTTATACTGATTGCCGCATTTTTCAGGATGAATACGATCCTGTGGATCGTGACCAATGTATTCAATATTGCCGCGATCGCGATCGTAGTCATGCTGCAGCCGGAACTGCGCAAGGCAATGGAAGAACTGGGACAGAAGAATTTCTTTTCATCTATGATTCCTTTCGACGCAGGAAAAACGGACGGCGGCCGTTTCTCTGACCGTACGATCAATGAGATCGTGAAAGCATCGGTTGAGATGGGTAAGGTAAAGACAGGTGCGCTGATCGTCATTGAACAGGATCAGCCGCTGGGAGAGTATGAGAGAACAGGCATTGATGTGGACGGTATCGTATCCAGTCAATTGCTTATCAATATATTTGAGCATAACACACCGCTGCATGACGGTGCGGTAATCGTGCGTGGAAATCGTATCGTTTCGGCAACTTGCTATCTGCCGCTGTCTGATAATATGGCGTTGAGCAAGGAACTGGGCACAAGGCACAGAGCGGGAGTCGGTATATCGGAGGCGACGGATTCCCTGACAGTGATCGTTTCGGAGGAAACGGGTAAGATCAGCGTTGCATACAAAGGACAGTTGGAAAGAGGGGTGGACGCTGACAGGCTGAGGGTACGATTGTCAGACATACAGGATAAACCGGTGGAAGAGAAGAAGCGGAAATTATGGAAAGGCAGGTCCAGAAATGAAGAATAGGCTTATCAAAAACTGGGGACTGAAGCTTGTCTCTTTTCTGTTTGCGGCCATGCTCTGGGTCATTGTCACCAACATAAACGATCCGGTGATTCCATGGCGGGTATCGGATGTGCCGGTCACGATCAAGAACCTTGATCTGATTACGGAGAGAGGGCAGATCTGTGAAGTGCTTGATAACACAGATATGATCAATACGGTGGTGATTTATGGGCCGCGTTCTATCATTGATTCGTTAAATGAATCCAATGTGGTGGCTATCGCGGATGTGAAAGACCTGACAAGTCTTGACACGGTTCCGATCAAGCTGTCCACCAACAAATATAATGATAAACTGGAGAGTATCAAAGGAAATATAGACAGCGTTAAGCTGAACATTGAAGAGAAGCAGACGAGATCGTTTCCGATCAAGGCGAATGTGGCAGGAGAGGTTCGGGAAGGATACATTGTGGGTGATGTGTCTACAGAGCAGAACCTGATCCGGGTATCCGGGCCGCAGTCGGTGGTATCCAGGATAGCCAAAGCGCAGGCAGAAGTGGATGTGTCCGGATTTACAGGCAATATTGGTACGGATACGGATATCCGGCTGTATGATGAAAGCGGAGTGGAGGTTCGTTCTGCGAGTCTGGAAAAGAGTATTACAAAAGTACGTGTCAATGTTGAGATATTGGAGAAAAAAGCGGTGCCGATCAGATATACGGCTACTGGTACTCCGGCAGACGGTTATCGTCTGACAGGAGAAACGGCAAGTACCAGAAGCAGTGTGGTGATAGCAGGCAGATCTAAGACGGTACAGAGTATTTCCGCTATTGATATTCCAGAGGGTGTCATCGATGTAACGGATGCGAGAGAAGATGTCACAACTTTGGTTGATTTGAAAGAGTATCTGCCGGAGGGCACGATTCTGGCAGAGGAAGATTTTACCGGCAAGATCAATATTACGGTGTCCGTGGGTGAAGAAATAAGACGAACGGTTTCCGTACCGGTACGTGACATACGGATTACAGGTGTGCCAGCAGGCGTTACAGCGGAGATTGTAGATCCTGAAGACAGCTGCAGCATTACATTGACCGGACTTGCCTCCGAGTTGGAAGCGGTCAATGTGAATACAATAGAAGTATCCGTGGACATGGCGGCATGGCTCGAAGAACAGGAAATGGAGGAGCCGGAATACGGATATTACAGTATACCGCTGACGGCAGGACTTCCGGAAGATTCGGCAGTCGTTCTGGAAGAGACGGACGTACAGGTATATATTGCGGAGGAAGAATAGACAGGGCAAAATAATAAGGGAAAGGATCAGGTAGCATCATGAGCAGATTATTTGGTACAGATGGCGTCAGAGGAGTTGCAAACGAGGAGCTAACACCACTTCTTGCAATGCATCTGGGGCAGGCAGGAGCATATGTTCTCACGAAAGAAAATGAACACAAGCCTACAATTATGGTAGGATGTGACACGAGAATTTCGGGGGATATGTTAGCCAACGCACTTATGGCAGGCGCATGTTCTGTAGGAGCAAATGCGGTATATGTGGGAATCGTTCCTACGCCGGCGGTTGCGTATCTTACCAGAAAGTATAAGGTGGATGCGGGAGTCGTTATATCCGCATCGCACAATTCGGTGGAGTTCAACGGCATTAAGTTTTTTGACGGCAATGGATATAAGCTGCCGGATTCTCTCGAAGATGAAATTGAAGAACTGATCAAAAATGGGATGCAGGGTGTTAAGTTCCCGATCGGCACCGGGGTTGGTAAGATTAAATACCGTACCGATGCAAGAGAAGAGTATATCAATCATGCGATGAAAGCGGTCAATGTGGACCTGCGCGGCTTGAAGATCGTGTTAGACTGTGCGGAGGGCGCCGCTTACTATACATCGGTGGAGACGATGAAAGAGCTGGGGGCGGAGGTTGTAGCGATTCACAACAATCCGGATGGCACTAACATCAATGCAAACTGTGGTTCTACCCATATGGAAGAGCTGCAGGCGCGGGTTGTCTACGAGAAAGCGAACGTAGGGCTTGCCTTTGACGGTGATGCCGACAGACTTCTGGCAGTAGACGAGCTTGGTAATATCGTGGATGGTGACCAGATCATGGCGCTGGTCGGCAACCATATGAAGAAGAACGGCAAATTGAATAAGAATACGATCGTTGCAACGGTTATGAGTAATCTTGGATTTTTCCTGATGGGAGAGAAGAATGGCATCAAGATCGATCAGACAAAGGTGGGAGACAGATATGTTCTGGAGCGGATGAAAGAGATAGGCGCAAGCCTTGGAGGAGAACAGTCCGGTCATATTATCTTCCTGGATGAGAATACAACCGGTGACGGTCTGTTGAGTGCACTTCATCTGCTGCAGGTCGTTGTGGAGACAGGTAAGCCTCTGTCAGAATTAAAGAAAATTATGGAAGTGATGCCGCAGGCGCTGGTCAATGCCAAGGTACCAAACCATAAGAAAGAAAAATATATGGATTATCCGGAGATTGCAGATGCGATCGCCGAGCTGGATAAGAAGTTTGCGGGTGAGGGGCGCGTACTGATCAGACCCTCCGGAACAGAGCCCCTTGTCAGAGTTATGATCGAGGGTAAAGATCAGAAGATGATCGATGTAGAAGCTAAGAAACTCGCGGAACTAATACAGAATATTATGCTATAACTCTTGAGATATGCATAAAAAAATGATATAGTTAAATTCAGGTTGTGATTGGGGGTTTAAGCATCAGCCAGAATTTGAATTGGAGGATAAGGGTATGGTAAGCCAAAAGGTAGTCATCAAAAACCCGACAGGGCTACATCTAAGACCGGCAGGCATCCTATGTAAGGAAGCGATGCAGTTCAAATCTTTAATAACTTTTACATTTCGGGATAATACAGCGAATGCCAAAAGTGTATTGAGCGTGCTTGGTGCATGTGTCAAGTGTGGCGATGAAATTGAGTTTGTTTGTGATGGCGAAGATGAGGAAGAGGCACTGAAGACTTTGATCAGTGCTATTGAAAGTGGACTCGGTGAATAATGCTATCTGTTTAGCCCGTTGTATACAACGGGCTTTTCTTTTTGATTGAAAGAAAGGAGATCAAGATGTTAAATTACAAGCGTTATTGTAAGAACCCGGTAGTGGACTATCCGGAAAGAAAATGGCCGAATAAGGAGATTGAAAAAGCGCCCATATGGTGCAGCGTGGATCTTCGCGATGGTAATCAGGCGCTGATCGACCCGATGGTCGTATCGGAGAAGATCGAGTTTTTTAATTATCTGATCAAGTTAGGATTCAAGGAGATTGAGATCGGTTTTCCGGCGGCAAGTCAGATAGAATATGACTTTCTGCGACAGTTGATTGACCGCAGACTGATTCCGGACGACGTGATCGTGCAGGTATTGACGCAATGCCGCGAAGAACTGGTAGAGAGAACATTCGAGTCGATTCAGGGATGTAAGCAGGCTATCGTGCATATTTATAATTCTACGTCCACATTACAAAGGGATGTAGTGTTCCATATGGATAAAGAGGAGATCATCAACATTGCCGTGGAAGGAACCAGAATGGTTAAACGGCATGCGCAGAACTTCCCGGGTAAGATCATTTTGGAGTACTCTCCGGAGAGTTTTACCGGTACGGAACTTGACTTTGCGTTGGAGATCTGTACGGCTGTTCAGGAAGAGTGGGCGCCGACCAAAGAGAATCCGATCATTATCAATCTGCCGTCCACAGTGGAGATGAATACGCCTAACGTATATGCGGATCAGATTGAGTGGATGAATACCCACTTTAAGAACAGGGAGAGTATTATTTTAAGCGTACATCCCCACAACGACAGGGGCACCGGCGTTGCCAGCGCGGAGTTAGCTCTGTTAGCCGGCGCAGACCGTGTGGAGGGTACTCTGTTTGGCAATGGTGAGAGAACAGGCAATGTAGATATCATGAATATTGCATATAATATGTTTACCCAGGGGATCGATCCGAATCTGGCGATTGAACATGTAAATGAGAGCATCGAGATTTATGAGAGATGTTGTAAGATTCCGATCCATCCAAGGCATCCCTATGCGGGTAAGCTGGTGTTTACGGCGTTCTCCGGTTCTCATCAGGACGCGATCAACAAGGGTGTTCATGCTATGCAGGAGCGTGGCAGCGAGATCTGGCAGGTACCATATCTGCCCATCGACCCGGCGGATATCGGCAGGGAGTACGAACCGATCGTGCGTATCAACTCTCAGTCCGGCAAGGGCGGCGTAGCATTTATTATGGATACGTATTTTGGCTTCAAGCTGCCTAAGGGCATGCATAAAGAGTTTGCGAATGTGATTCAGGGAGTATCCGAGAAACAGGGAGAAGTATCACCGGATGAGATCATGGATCATTTCCGGCAGCAGTATCTGGATCAGAAAGAGCCGATTCATTTCCGCAGGCTGCGCATGGACGATCTGAGCGGAGAGACGAAGTCGCAGTTTGACACTAAAGTGACCGTAGCCTATACGAATGTCGGCGTGGAAAAATCCTTTGAAGCGGTGGGCAACGGCCCTATTGATGCGGCCAAGCGCGGACTTCAGGAAGAACTGGGTGCAGAGATTAAGATACTGGATTACGAAGAGCATGCACTGCAGAGTGGTTCCAACTCGCAGGCGGCGGCATATATCCACCTGTTGGACGTGGAGAGCGGCAGGGTTACCTATGGCGTCGGCGTCAGCTCTAATATTACGAGGGCTTCTGTGCGGGCTATTTTCTCGGCGGTCAACCGTTTGGGATTAGGACAGCCTAATTAGGAACAGCGGCCGGACAGTGCGGCAGGCAGAGTCAGAAACAGATCGTGGATGAATGCGGTCAATAACATGGTAAGAGATATGGGACGCAGATATAGGGATTAAGGGGGTGCCGTGTATGGAACAGTTGGAACAGCTTCGCAAATGGGTGAATGAGAGTAACAACATCGTATTTTTTGGCGGCGCCGGGGTGTCCACCGAGAGCGGCATTCCGGATTTCAGAAGCGTGGACGGGCTGTATCATCAGCAGTATGATTATCCGCCGGAGACTATTTTAAGCCATACCTTTTACAGGAAGAAAACGGATGAATTCTATCGCTTTTACCGGGCTAAGATGCTATGCCTGGACGCCGGACCCAACGCAGCGCATCTGAAGCTGGCGCAGTGGGAGCAGGAGGGTAAGCTGAGGGCAGTGATCACCCAGAACATAGATGGATTGCACCAGGCGGCAGGCAGCAGGGAAGTGTTGGAACTCCATGGCTCCGTGCTCCGCAATTATTGTGAGGAGTGCGGCAGATTCTATGATGTAGAGTATATCGTGAGTTCTGAGGGTGTTCCCAGATGTTCCTGCGGTGGAGGCATTAAGCCGGATGTAGTGTTGTATGAAGAGGGGCTTGACCAGGAAACGCTCACGAACGCCGTGCGCTATATCAGTGAGGCGGACGTGCTGATCGTAGGCGGCACCTCGCTGGCGGTATACCCGGCGGCGGGCCTGTTGGACTACTATCATGGCAATAAACTGGTGCTGGTCAATAAAACACCTACGCCGAGGGATTCGATTGCAGACCTGATCGTGCAGGGCAGTATCGGAGAGATCTTCTCACAGTTGGATTAATCATATTCGGATATGGGTGCCGGAATATGCAGGTATGTTAGTCTGTGTTTTTGTGGCAGTCATGGCGGACAGTTTCGGAGGGCAAATGGACATTCAGGTTGGAGATATCTTAAAACTGAAAAAGCAGCATCCGTGTGGATCCGATCAGTGGGAGGTACTGCGGATCGGGGCGGATTTTCGCCTGAAATGTATGGGCTGCGGGCATCAGATCATGATCGCGCGCAGGCAGGCGGAGAAAAATATAAGAAATATCAGGAGAGACGCCGGGCTATAGGCGTAAGTGATAAAAAACGCTTGCAGATTAATGTGTCCTATGGTATGATAAATAATCGTGATATACTAATATGACTGTAAAGTCAATCATCCTTGCTCCTTTGCAAAGAGGGGCCAGAGACCAAAAGGAGGAAACGAAGCATGAACAAATACGAGTTAGCCGTTGTTGTTAGTGCAAAGATCGAAGATGACGAGAGAGCTGCTACTTTAGAGAAAGCTAAGGCTCTGGTAGAAAGATTCGGTGGAACAATTACTAATGTGGATGACTGGGGTAAGAAGAGATTAGCTTACGAAGTACAGAAAATGAAAGAAGCTTTCTATTACTTTATTCAGTTTGAAGCTGAGAGCAATGTTCCGGCTGAGATTGAGAGCCGCATCCGTATTATGGATAATGTCATCAGATACCTGTGCGTAAGACAAGACGAGAAATAGAAAGAGGTATTTATGAACAAAGTAATACTTATGGGGCGTTTGACGAGAGATCCTGAAGTAAGATACTCTCAAGGTGATAACGCGATGGCAGTTGCCAGATATACATTGGCTGTAGACCGCAGGTTTAACCGTAACAATGACGATCAGACCGCAGATTTCATCAATTGCGTTGCATTTGGCAGGGCAGGCGAGTTTGCGGAGAAATATCTTCACAAGGGAACCAAGATTGCAGTTACAGGCCGCATCCAGACAGGTAGTTATACCAATAAGGACGGCGTTAAAGTGTATACAACAGATGTCGTAGTAGAGGATCAGGAATTTGCAGAGAGCAAGAACAGTGCCGGAAACGGTGATGGGGGTTTTGCTCCGGCGGGGAGGCCTGCACCGGCGCCGATGGCGGCAGGGGATGGTTTCATGAATATTCCTGACGGAATCGATGAGGAACTGCCGTTCAACTAATTGTTTGATTTTAGAAGGAGGCAAAGACCATGGCATTTAATAAAACAGACAGGCCGGATTTTCCTGCAAAGAAAAAAGGCGGAATGCGCAGAAGAAAGAAAGTATGTGTCTTCTGTGGTAAAGATAATGTAATTGATTATAAAGATACAAATAAGCTTAAGAGATATGTATCCGAGAGAGGAAAGATTCTTCCCAGAAGAATCACCGGTAACTGCGCAAAGCATCAGCGCGCTTTGACAGTAGCGATCAAACGTGCAAGACACGTGGCTCTTATGCCTTACGTACAGGATTAACAGGAGCGATTAGCCCGACCGCATTGCGGCCGGGTTTTTCTTTTTCGCCCAAAAGCGTGCAAAACTACCATATCATGTCATTTTATAGTAAAAATGGTCTATATATTGGAGTAGCAAGAATCTGCAAAAAATGCTATACTTAAGGTGTTGCGTAAGCAGGCTGACGTGTAATACTGCGTGAATGCTTGGAAATGAGATGAAAGTATGATGAAAAACAGCGTTAAATTAAAGGGAAGGCTGAAATCGTATCTGCAGTCTTCTTTATATCTCGGTTTTTTGTTGATCGCTGTAGACGTCCTGATCTATATGATAGATTATAGAGCAGGGCTGATACTCAGTGGCTTTATTATATTTTATATTGCCATCATTCTGTCTATGATGTTCTATAACAAGCCCATTATTATGAATGAGCTTGTTAGCTTTGCGACTCAATACGGACAGATTCAGAGAAGACTTCTGCGGGATCTGGAGCTACCCCATGCCCTTTTGGATGATGCCGGCAAGATCATTTGGACGAATATTGCGTTTGAGAAGATGGTGCATCAGGAGAAAGGTTACCGTAAGTCTGTCACATCATTGTTTCCATCTATAACAAAGGACAAGCTTCCGGGCGGGAACGAGGAAGATGAAGTAGAGTTTGACATAGAGTATGAGTCTGGTAATTATATTGCCAAGATGAAGAAGATATCGCTTAAGGAAATGGCTGAGAACAGTGATATTATCGAGGCAAAGGGTTATGAGGGATATTTGATCGCTCTGTATCTGTTTGATGAGACAGCACTTAAGATTGCCTTGAAAGAGGTAGATAACCAATCGCTGGCAGTAGCGCTCGTCTATCTCGATAATTACGAAGAAGCGTTAGAGAGCGTGGAAGAAGTCAGACGTTCCCTGCTCATTGCATTGATCGATCGTAAAGTCAATAAATATATTGCTTCCCTTGACGGCATCTGCAGGAAACTGGAGAAAGACAAATATTTCGTCATTATGCGCAAGGAGGCGGCAATTCAGCTACAGGAAAACCGTTTCGACCTGTTAGAGGAAGTTAAGACGGTTAATATTGGTAATGAGATGGCAGTTACGATCAGTATCGGAATGGGACTGGACGGTTTAAGTTATGCGCAGAACTATGAGTTTGCACGTAATGCGATTGATATTGCACTCGGTCGTGGCGGCGATCAGGCAGTAGTCAAGCTGCCTGGCAATGTGTTCTATTATGGCGGCAAGAGTCAGCAGATGGAGAAGAGCACTCGCGTTAAGGCAAGGGTTAAGGCGGAGGCGCTCAGGGAGATTATTTCTGTTAAAGACGAAATCTATGTCATGGGACACCGGATGGGTGACGAGGATAGTTTTGGCGCGGCCGTGGGTATTTACAGGATAGCCGAAGTGCTGGATAAGAGAGCCCATATCGTACTCAATGACGTGACGGCTTCCATGCAGCCAATGGTGGAGATGTTTAGAAATAACGATGAATATCCGGAGGACATGATCATCAATAACACCCAGGCGCTGGAAATGGTTGGCGGCAATGCGGTGCTTGTCGTGGTGGATGTTAATAAACCCAGTATTACCGAATGTCCGGAGCTGTTGAAACGCTGCAAGTCAGTAGTGGTTCTGGATCATCACAGGCAGGGTTCTGAGATTATTGAGAATGCGACTTTGTCATATATTGAGGCCTATGCTTCGTCGGCATGTGAGATGGTGTCGGAGATTCTGCAGTATATCAGCGACAGCCTGAAGCTGCGCCCGGAAGAGGCAGACTGCATGTATTCCGGTATTATGATAGATACCAATAACTTTATGACCAAGACGGGTGTCAGGACATTTGAGGCGGCGGCATTCCTGCGCCGTAACGGTGCGGATGTGACCCGTGTCAGAAAGCTCTTCCGTGACGATGCGGCAGAGTATAAGGCCAAGGCAGATGCCGTCAGTCAGGCGGAGATCTACAGGCAGTCATATGCGATATCCGTGTGTACGGGAGAAGACGTTGCAAGTCCCACAGTCGTGGGTGCGCAGGCGGCCAACGAGCTGCTGAACATTAAGGGAATTAAGGCAAGTTTTATTTTAACGCCATATAATGGTATGATCTATATCAGCGCCCGTTCCATTGATGAGGTGAATGTCCAGGTGATCATGGAGCGCATGGGCGGCGGCGGACATTTGAACATTGCAGGCGCGCAGATTGAGAATGGCACCCTGGAGGAGGGCATTGCTGCGATCAAGAGAACGCTGGATGCGATGATAGCAGAAGGAGAGTTGGAATCATGAAAGTGATATTATTAGAGGACGTAAAGTCATTAGGCAAAAAGGGCGAGATCGTCAATGTGAGCGATGGATATGCAAGGAATTTTGTACTGCCCAAGAAATTAGGTGTGGAGGCGAATTCCTCCAATATGAATGATCTGAAATTACAGAAAGCTAACGCGGATAAAGTAGCGCAGGAGCAGTTAGAAGCTGCGCAGGAACTTGCCAGGGTGTTAGAGACGAAAGAAGTTATCCTTAAGATAAAATCCGGGGAGGGCGGCAGAGTATTTGGTTCGATCTCATCCAAAGAGATTGCCGTGGCAGCAAAGCAGCAGTGCGGATTGGAACTGGATAAGAAGAAGATTCAGATCCCGGAGGCGATCAAGGCGCTGGGAGCATATGAGGTGAGTGTTAAAGTCCATCCCAAGGTAGTGGGCAAGCTTAAAGTGAAAGTATTAGAAGAAAATTAGGCGGGATGCCATTTGTGATCGTTAGCGTGGTATTTACCGAAAGCAGGTGACAGGCGTTGGAAGAAGCATTACTAAAAAGAATATTACCACACAGCATGGAAGCAGAACAGTCTGTCATCGGTTCGATGATCATGGACAGGGAGGCGATCGTAGTAGCCTCAGAGATCGTCCTTGGAGAAGACTTCTACAATAAGCAGTACGGCGTGCTTTTTGAGACGATGGTGGAACTGAATGATGAGGGGAAACCGGTAGATCTTGTTACGCTGCAGAATCGTCTGAAAGAAAAGGATGTTCCGCCCGAGGTGAGCAGTCTGGAATTTATTCGGGATCTGATCACGGCAGTGCCTACATCGGCCAATATCAAATATTATGCCAATATCGTGGCGGAAAAAGCTACGCTGCGTAAACTGATCCGCTTGAATGAGGAGATTGCCAATACATGTTATGTAGGCAAAGACAGCCTGGAAGATATTTTGTCCGATACGGAGAAGAGAGTATTCGATCTGGTACAGCGCAGGAATGCGGGTGAGTTTGTGCCGATCAGGCAGGTGGTCATGAATGCCATGGATAATATTGAGAGGGCCTCTCACAACAAAGGGAATGTCACCGGCGTTGCGACTGGTTTCCTGGATCTGGATTACAGGACAGCGGGTATGCAGCCCTCTGACCTGATTCTGATAGCTGCAAGACCCTCCATGGGTAAAACGGCGTTTGTTCTGAATATGGCCCAGTATATGGCCTTTAAACAGAACAAAACGGTAGCTATTTTCAGCTTGGAGATGTCCAAGGAGCAGTTGGTCAATCGTCTTTTTTCCATGGAATCCAAGGTCGATTCCCAGCATCTGCGTACAGGAAATCTGTCCGATGCGGAATGGGAGAAGCTGATTGAGAGTGCAGGCGTGATTGGTAAATCCAATCTGATCATAGATGATACACCCGGTATCAGCATATCGGAGCTCCGGTCTAAATGCCGTAAATATAAGCTGGAGCATAATCTGGAAATGATCATTATTGATTATCTGCAGCTGATGTCAGGAAGCGGAAGATCTACGGATTCCAGACAGCAGGAGATTTCTGATATCTCCCGTTCCCTGAAAGCTTTGGCGAGAGAGCTTCATGTGCCGGTAATCGCATTGTCGCAGCTTAGCCGTGCGGTGGAGCAAAGGCCCGATCACAGGCCCATGCTGTCGGATCTGCGTGAGTCCGGCGCCATCGAGCAGGACGCCGATGTGGTTATGTTTATATACAGAGATGATTATTACAATAAAGATACGGAGAAGAAAGGTATCGCAGAGATTATTATTGCAAAGCAGAGAAATGGCCCCATCGGTACGGTGGAACTGGTATGGCTGCCAGACTTCACTAAGTTCGCCAACTTGCAGAAATAGGATGAGCGGCATAGACTGGAGGCCAGATAGAAGAAAAGTACGGTTAGATTGATAGAAATTATGCATAGGGACATACACAAAAGAGACAAGCCCAGACAGGCCTGTCTCTTTTTGCATATATGGATAGAGGTGCAGCAGGAAAACGTAAACACAGTGACCAAACCAGGAAAGGGGAATGAGGATGGAGGAAAAAACAATTTACTACATATCGGAGGCGGCGAAGAAAGTACAGGTGGAGAGTCACGTGCTGCGCTACTGGGAGGATGAATTGAAGCTGCCCATCAAGCGTAATGAGATGGGGCATCGTTATTATACGGAGCAGGATATAAAGCAGCTTCAGGAGATTAAACATTTGAAAGAGCAGGGGCTTCAATTGAAAGCAATTCGCACGGTTTTGTTCAAGGCGCCGGCTTTGTCAGCGGGAACAGACCAGGCGCAGGCGCTTCGTGAAGTGTGTGCGGGAACGGCGGCACAGGCAGCCGAAGAGAAATCGGCTGATCGTGATAGAAATAATATTGAAACGCGGAGGGACAAGCTGATGGATATGGTAAAAGAGCGTGCAGAGGAAAAGGCGGGAGAAGATTCGGATGCAATTGTTGTAAATAAACCGCACAGATACATGGTGGCGCTGTCCGGAGACGAGAGCAGGCCTGCAGAGACGAAAGAGCAGTACGATGATACGGATAAAAGCCGTAAGGCGGCCAGACTGCAGTATCTGCTGCAGCATATGATCACGGAGGCGGTTAAGTCGGCTAATAAGGAATTGTGCTGTGATGTGAAAGAATCGATCCTGAAAGAGCTGGATTACCAGTTCAGGATGCAGGAAGAGCGGGAGACGGAACGCTGGAAAAAGGAGGAAGAACATTACCGCAAGATTGACGAAATGATCCGGGAGAGGCATAAACCGAGGGAGAGATTGGGAAAAGGCAGAAAGAAAGGATAAGAGCAGCCTGTTATCGTTAATGGGCTTTGGGAGATGAAAAAAGTCACTCTGAGGCGTATTGCCTGAGAGTGACTTTACTTTCTATTCTCTGTGCCGTATAGACTTAGCCCTGTGAGATAGCGCCTGTAGGACAAGCACCTGCGCAGGAACCGCAGTCGATGCATTTAGCGGGATCAATTTCGAATTTGCCATCGCCCATGCTGATTGCGCCAACAGGACACTGAGCCTCACAAGCGCCGCATGCTACACAAGAATCGCTAATTACATATGCCATAACCATATCCTCCTTATGTTATAAGACTATGTGTGATTGATATATATTTATCAATTCACTATGCCTCTATTTTAATATAAAAGAAACCAATATACAAGGGAAAAGTACTGGAAATTTTGCCGCAAAATCAGGGCAGCAGATTAATGTTTGGCAATTCCAAGTTCTTCACGCCGCTTGCGGATTCCATCCAGAATCACCTGTTTTTTCTCCACAAGTTTGTTTTTGTCCATCGGTTCCACGCCATCCAGCTTGTATTCCATGCCCAGCTTCTCGTATTTGGGTTTGCCCATGGTGTGATAAGGGAGAGCGTCTAACGCTTTCAGATTCGTGAATGCGCCGATAAAATAGCCGAGTTGGTACAGATATTTGTCATCGTCGGTGACGCCTGGGACGATGACGTGACGAATCCACATATCTACATGTTTTTCATTCAGATATTCAGCAAAAGCGAGAATGCCGTCGTTGGGCTGGGAAGTCAGCTCCTTATGCTTCTCGGGATCGATATGCTTGATGTCCAGCATGACAAGGTCTGTCAAGGTCATCAGATGATCCAGTTTGGCAAGCCACTCGGGATTACCGTTTTTGTTGTATGCGATTCCGGAAGAATCGATGCAAGTGTGAACATTGTCCGCTTTAGCGATCGTAAACAGATCGATCAGGAAGTCTATCTGCATGAGCGGTTCGCCGCCGGTAACTGTTATGCCGCCGCCCTTGTAAAAAGCTTCATTGCGCTTATACTGCTCGAAGATTTCTTTTGGCTCCATCATCGTTCCGCCGGTCATGGACCAGGTATCAGGATTATGACAATATGCGCAGCGCATGGGGCATCCCTGTACAAAGACTACAAAACGTGTTCCGGGTCCGTCTACCGTACCGAAACTTTCTAAAGAATGAATTCTTCCCTGCATAATTTAACCCTCTTTCTATTGTTATATTTTGATCAAAATGAATCTGAATTTATCGTTTATATATTTTGCCCGCTTTCGTAAAAATAACTCTGGAGCTGCTGACAGTTATATTATAGCAAACGGTATATAGGGTGTAAAGCATATAGGGATACAGTTTGAGAATAAGAAAAATCCCCGCGCTATAACTGATATCAGTCACTGTGCGGGGATTCATAATGTTCTTATCATCAGATTACGGAAACATCCGATCTGATCGGGCAAATATTATACGGACTCGTGGAATGTACGAGAGATAACGTCTGCCTGCTGTTCCGGAGTCAACTTAATGAAGTTAACCGCATAACCGGATACACGGATTGTCAACTGAGGATAGTTCTCAGGATGCTTCTGAGCATCTAATAAAGTATCTCTGTTGAGTAC